>ERZ772945.38-NODE-38-length-93957-cov-8.110658_pt1 | contig 93957 bp, 78 predicted proteins | sample MGYA00511681_ERZ772945 | MGnify/ENA primary metagenome ERZ772945 (study PRJEB29015, sample SAMEA2737943) | human oral metagenome | biome: human oral; feature: human-associated habitat; material: dental | place: China | collected 2143 ...
GTATTTCTTTGTCAGATTCAAGAGCGGAATATACGGACGCTTTTACAGCTTTTTTGACCCCCAGTTCATCAACGTAGCCTTGCACGAATTTCTAAGCGAAAGAAACGAACGCTATGCAAAACACGAAGAACAGGTGTTAGCCAATCAAGCTAAAAGCAAACAGGCTGGCGCAATATCTTACCCCGAATATATCAAACTCAAAAATCAAAAACAACATGAAGCAAAACAATCAATCAATAAGCCCTAAGAACTATTTCCGAAAATCGGCAAGTAGTTTCTTGAAATCATTCGTCTATCTTGCATTTGGTTTTTACAATCTTGCAAGGCGAGGTTACAACAAGTTAACTAAGAATGCCGTATTGGCCATTTATTTTACGTCTGTGACGTTTTTGCTTGTCGGATGGCTAATTACTTATGCGAACATGAAAACGCGCCTTACAACGCAAATTTGGTGGTCTGATAGTTTGAAGCTGAAACTTGATAGCATTAACGAGCTGAACAGCAAAACGGCTGAATATAGTAAATTTATCAATAAATAATATTTACAAAAAACAACTTAGTATAAAATATTTAATTGTAAATTAATATGAATGATAAAAACAAAGAATTATCCTCGCTTGATAAGTTGAAAAACATCCTACGCCGTAAAGCTGATGACGGAGTGAAAATTTCCGTTGCAAAAGCAGGATGGGTGCTAAACCTTGCCTATGCAGCTGGGCAACACAAGGCTGTAAAAGACGCAAAAGGGTTAAAATGGGTGGAACTTCCTATTAAAATTTCAGGATGTACGCGCTTCGGAACATCTTATGATATTTACCGAAATGTTCATATTAATTCGTACATGTTGAAATACAATAATGGCTTTATTCGTGTCTGTAACACGATTGAGGAGGCAAAGGAGATAGCAGAAAAAGATTATAAAAACAAATTAAAAGAATGTTTACTATGAAAAAGAAAGATTTAGCAAAAGAGTATGCTCTTAAAGAGTATAAGCGATTAGTTAATAATGTCTATATTGTTAAAGATAATAGGTGCTTTACTTTTGATAACATCGAGTCAGCTTTCAACGCTGGGCGTAAGAGCGTGGTGGAGAATATACCTAATCTCCTATTTAAGGAAACACGAGAGGGATTGATTGCTGACAATGGCATATTTGAGTTTATCTATCATATCTATAAATCAGCATCAGTAGATGAACCACGATACGCATTTGCGACCACCTACGAAACGCCAATCCAATGGTATGATACCTTAGAGGAGGCTATGGACGCTGCCAACGAGGACTACAAGAAACGAATTAAACAAGCAATAGGATTATGAAAAGAAAAGAAGAATTTGAAGAAGCAGGCTTTAAATATGTAAACCATTATAGTTGTCTTAACTGTGACCGTGATGATGTTTTGCGTGGATTTGTTAATGGAGCACATTGGGCAAATAAGCATCCTGTAAATCCTTGGCATTCAGTTTCTGACGGTGATTTACCTCGAAATAATGATGATGTATTATGTCAAAAAGACATTGAGTTAATTATCGGATATTATTCAATAGTTGATAATTGTTTTTATGATACAAATAGCGACTGTAGAATAACTGATGTAGAATATTGGATGGAAATTCCAAGATTGCCAAATAAAAAAGGTAAGAAATGAAAAAGTTTCTATTTATATTTCTCCCGTTCCTCATTATTTACAAGGTTATTACTATTGTAATTTGGGATATAGCATGGGTGGCGAATTGCGAATGGATATTGCGAGCTTTTTACATTATAACAAGTTCTTTGTTTTCCTTAGCGATATTAGCTGAGACGTAGAAAAGTGAGAGGAATAAAAATTAAAGATTAAAGATTGAAAAACTATGAAGATTAAGAAAATTATATCACAGCACCGCCGCGATTTTCAGGCGATATACGAGTGTGAGCATTGCGGATATACCGAGCAGGGTTATGGTTACGATGATGAATTTTTCCATAACAAGGTAATTCCAGACAAAGTTTGCCCAAAATGTGGTAAGAAAGCAAGCGACGATTACCGTCCATTAGCAACGAAATATCCTGACGGAATGCAAGTGTGAAAATATGAGCGTAATAACAGAAAGTTTACAGAAGAAAATAGACTACTCTATAAAGGTGATGCAGAAAGCCGAAAGACTGGCCCTTTCTATGAATGATGAGGGGTTTTGGTTAGCATTTAGCGGAGGAAAAGATAGTCAAGTTTTATATCATCTTGCGCTTATGGCAGGAGTTAAGTTCAAAGCGCACATGAATTTAACAAGCGTTGACCCTCCCGAAGTGATTCGCTTTGTTAGAAAGAACTATCCCGAGGTGGAAATGATAAAGCCAAAGATGAGCATTTACAACATGGCGGTCAAAAAGGGGATATTACCTACGATGCGGTTGCGCTGGTGTTGTGCTGAATATAAAGAAACGTCAGGAGCAGGATATATAACGTTAATAGGCGTGAGAAAAGCAGAAAGCGTAAGGCGGTCAAAGAGAGAAGTCGTTGAGAGTATGAACGCAAACCCAAAGAAGCGCAAGCAATGGAACTTTGACCAATTCTCCGAACATGAGGAAAGCCTTGTGCAATGTATGGGAAACGGCAAGGAAAAAATAGTGGTTAGCCCTATTTTATATTGGACTGATGATGATGTCTGGACATTCCTTAACGCTAATAACATAGATCATTGCAGTTTGTATGATAACGGGTATAGGCGTATTGGTTGTATCTGTTGTCCAATGTCTTCTTTCAAGCAGAAAGTGCGAGAAATAAAAGATTATCCGCACGTCAAAAAGAATTGGATAAAAGCGTGTGCCAATCTAAAAGAAAATGGACTTGTATGCTACAACTTGACCCCTGACGATATGTTTGATTGGTGGATAAGTGGTAAGTCATACAAGAAATGGTATGCAGAGAAGTATTTGCAACAGAAAATAGATTTTGAAGAATAAAAAGTATAATGAGGAAACTAATTTTATTATCAGTGTTAGCGTTTATAATCGCTTCTTGTGTAAATAACCACGAACCACCTAAGCCAAAGCTGACAAAGGAGCAGATACGAAAGCAGGAGTACGAGCAAAGGTTGAAAGACTATGATGTTCAGTTCTTGTTTGAGTGTAACGGAGTAAAGGTGTATCGGTTTATGGATGGTGCTCGTAGAGTATATTTCACAGATGCAAACGGAATGACAAAATATCAGTACACTACGAGGTCTGGTAGATTTAGTCATACAACACATAGAGTTCAATCTATTAATACAAGGAGGTAATATGGATAAGATAGAAAGATTAAAAATTTCTTTGGAGAAGAAGAAAAAGAAATTTCAAGACAAATTGGATGCGCATTTTGAGGATGTAAGGAGCGCCAATGGGCAACCGCTGAATGATAAAAGGTGTGGTTGCTCTACTATGAGCAGGTGGGAAAAACAAAACAACGCTTTACTTAACTTGCAAAAAGAAATTGAACGCACGGAAAATGCGATACAGAATGAGGAAAACAAAAACAATTTTGTAGAGAGAGTGAAAAGTGAATTGCCACAGGAAATAGTAGAGTTGATTGATAATGGTACTATTAGGCAATGGTCAAAATATCCACATATATTTTTTGTAGATGGAGTGTCAAATGCGCGTATCATTTGGGAAGATAAAAAGAAAAGGGTAGCGCATAAATTCACAAGTCGGATACTAGACAAGGACCAATACAAGAAATTCGCCAATGTGTACAACACGTTAGCAAAGAAACTGAATTAAATATATGAGCAATGAAAGAGTTTGAAGTAGTTATTACTGAAACCTTACAGAGAAAGGTTAAGGTAGAAGCATCTAACGAAACAGAGGCTAAAACAAAAGTGTTTGATATGTACGATAATACAGAAATCGTATTAGGTGGTAATGATTTTTTGGATTACTCAATTGAAGTGGTATGAACAGAGAACTTAAATTCAAAGGTCAGCCCACCGGAAAGGGCGGAATATGGATGGTAGGCATTGGGGCATACAAGACACATGCAGCTGAACATCTTGTGTTAAACGCCAAAGGTGATAGCGTGGAGGTCGTGCGTCTATGTCAGTACACTGGGCTAAAAGACAAGAACGGAAAGGAAATCTACGAGGGGGATATACTTAGGCTTACAGGCTCTACGAGTAATCTTACAGTAGAGGTTGTATATAACGAAGAAGATACATCCTTTGTCCTTAAACTAACATCTATTAACGAGGTTAGCGCTCGTACTTTGGGTAGCTGGCTAAGTTTAGGCTATGAGTGTGCGATTATCGGTAACGTCTATGATAACCCCGAATTGATGAAAGGAGGCAGGCTGCAATGAAGCGTAGATGTATAAAGTGTAAACACGGTTACAACCCCATCCCAGGCAGTAGCCGTATTGATGTTCAGTGTTGCGGTTTTGGATTGAAAGAAGGTGCTGCTCCTGTCGGTGAATTCTGTCCTATGGATGGAAAGAAACTACAGAATTTGAGAAAAGGAGGCGAGAAATGAAGAAGATAATCCCTAAACACTGCACGATGCCCATCTATCATTGCACGGACGGAATAGATACGGTAGAGTGTTTCTCGTTCCTTAATGAAAGGTTTGAGGAGTGTCCAAATATTAATTGCGAATATTATAATAAAAAATAGCGTATGAAGAAAATAATGTTTAATGATAAGTACTGCCTCACACAAGCAGTGCTTTATGGTGAGAAGACAATGACGAGAAGGAAATTCACACTTACATTAGATAAAGATGTTGATGGTAAACTAATTCGAGTATATCCATCAAAAGTCTTTTTTGACAATGGTAAGTGGCTCTTTGATTACGAGGGGAGAATTTATAATCTTCCAAAAGAGAACTATCCACGTTACAAGGTTGGCGAAGTGGTAGCAATAGCACAACCATATAAGGATATTATCGAATGTATGGCGGAGTACAGCGATATTATACTTGGTATTGATGGTATTCCACGTAAGGAGTTTAAGGCAGGTTGGAATAATAAAATGTTCGTTAGGGCTGACTTAATGCCACATCACATCAGAATTACAGATGCTAAGGTGGAACGCTTGCAGGATATTTCAGAAAATGAATGCTTAAAAGAGGGCTTAAGGTTAAGTGGTAATGGTCGTTTCTATTATCAACAAATGGTAGCATCTAATCATTTCATTAATAAGTATTTTGATACGCCACGTGAAGCCTTTGCTGATCTAATTGATAAAATAAGTGGCAAAGGCACGTGGGAGAACAACCCATTCGTGGTTGCGTATAGTTTTGAATTAGTAGATTAATAAACAATGACTATTGGATTAATAGATGTTGACGGCCACGGACATTTTCCGAGCATACCGCTTATGAAAGTGTCACGGTGGTATAAGCAGCAGGGGGGCAATGTTGAATTTTACACTCCGTTCAATGAATACAACAAGGTATATATGTCTAAGGTGTTCACCTTTACTCAAGATTATCCTTATCATATCACTAATGCAAAGGAGATAATCAAACGTGGTACAGGGTATGACTTCCGTGCTGTTCTTCCAAAGGAGATTGATAGAACTCAACCAGACTATTCCATCTACCATTGGATTGATAAACGCACTGCTTACGGAAAGCTCACGTCAGGTTGTCCAAATAAATGCTCTTGGTGTATAGTTCCTAAAAAAGAGGGGGAAATACTCCCATATATGGATATTGAAGAAATAGCCATAGAGGGGAGAAATAAGATTATCTTGATAGATAACAACTTAATTGCAAGTGGGGACTATGCTTTGTTGCAATTTGACAAAATCATTCACAATGGCTATCGTATAGACCTAAATCAGGCCAACGACGCACGCCTTGTCACAAGAGACATCGCTAAGATCCTTGCGAAAGTGAAGTGGATAAACAATATGATCCGCTTTGGCTGTGACACAAGAGGTCAAATTGAACCTTGCAAGCGTGTTGTCCAATGGCTGCGAGAGTTTGGATTTCGTGGCTGTGTGGAACTCTATACGATGATACATGGCAATATTCAGGAATGTTACAATCGTATCTCTATGTGGAAGAATTATAGCGGGGATGGGATTGTTATTCGTTGTCAATCGCAGCCTATGCTTGATTTCAATAAGACTTGCCAAAATATCCCGCAATGGCAACGAGACCTTGCAAGATGGAGTAACAGAAAAGAAATATACGCCTCTGTCGATTTTAAAGATTATCAGCCGAGGAAAGGTTTTAAGTGTGGGACATATTTTAATCAATAATAACAATAAAAAAATAATTATGAAAATAAAGAATGAAGCGGAACTTTTGGATAAGTTCTGTGACAAAAGTTTTTCTAATCCTTTGCGTTCTGCCCCGTTTTTCAACACGAAATACAATGAGGTATGGAGTACAGATGGGTATGTCCTTATCAGAATTAAACCCGAAAGGCTTGTTGGTGAATATCCTAAAGGAGAATTACGCTTGCCAATGTTAGAATGTCCCTGCAAAAAGAAAATCACTATTGACGCAATAAACAAGGCGTTGAACGAGTGTCCGAAAGTTGATGAAGAAATCATTATACAAGAGGCAGTTGAGTGTGAAGATTGTGACGGCACTGGCGAAGTTTATTGGGAATATACTGATAACAAAGGTCATACCCATCAGCATTTGGACGAATGCCCAGTATGTAATGGCATGGGGGAGATTGAACCGGCAAAAACGAAGAAAACAGGAAAGAAGATAGTAAAGGAAAAAGCAGTTATCAATATTGGTAAAGCTTACATCCTTGCAAGTAATCTTTATAAACTAAAATTTGCAATGGAGTATCTTGGAATAACTTCTGTGGAGTTGACGAACAATACTGAAAGAGGTGGAAACGAATTTGTTTTAGATAATGATATACGCATCATACTTGCGCCAATGTTATTCGACCACATGTTTGAATACGATGCCAAATTAGAATTAATATAACATTAAATAAAAATAATTATGAAAGTAGAATTACAATGCGGTGATACAATCGCTATTCCAAATGGTTGCAAGGCAATCGTTAAGGACGGAAGTGTTGTCTTTGAGAGAGAAGAAAAATTTAAGGATGGAGATATACTCGCAGGTACAACTCGCTTAGGTTATCATTATCCTTTTATTTATAAAGATACAGACGAAAGAGGTTTTCACAAATTTTATGTTGGTGTTAATTGTGTAAAAGAAATCTGCCTATCAGATGATGTAGAAAAAAGATGGGGGAATGCGACTTTACGCTACGCCACCGACGAAGAAAAGCAAACTCTCTTCGACAAAATGAAAGAGCAAGGGCTACGCTGGAATGCAGAAGAAAAGCGAGTGGAGACGATTAGGTGGAAAGCAGAAGAAGGTAAGCAATATTTTTGTGTTGACAGTCAAGGAAGCTTAATGGTATATAAAGAAGAAGGCTTTTGTATTGATGGAAATAGATACGAGTTTGGCAATTACTTCCACACCAGCGATCAGGTTGTAGAAGCTGCAAAGCGAAAGAAACATTGCGAAAGTACCACGAGGAGATAGGAGAATAAAAATAACAAACCTTAAAATGGGGATTGCGTTTGCAGTCCCCACAACTAAACAAGACAAAATGAAAGAAACCGAATACAGAGAGCAGCGCGCCTATTGGTTGAACGCTGCCCTATCACTAAACAAGAGAATCTTTCCACGATGTTTCCGCGCAAGGCTAAGAGAAATTGCAAGGCTTGATGCAGAACACGACAAGAGAGAGTTTGAAGAAGTGAGAAAAGAGATACTTGATAGAAGTATAAATAGATAAACGCAAAGACAACGTTGTTTTTCCTAACTTCGCAATATGATGATAAGTCTATTAGATAAAACCCGAAAGCACGATATCTCTTTCCATAGAAATGGTAAGATAGATATAACGGCTCGTGTTGCTAAAGCGCTAAATCTCGCAAGCGGCGATGTCATAAACGTTGCTGTAGATAATAGTGAGTGCTTCCTTTATGTTAGTCATAAAGCTGATGAGTGTGCTGGTAATCATGAGGCGCAATGCTCGTCAACAAAGAACCTTTCAAATAACCTTAGGGCCTATTCAGTTAGGCTTTGTAGAGCAATAATGGATCTTGTTAATTGTAGCAATCAGCAAGTTGTTCATTTGAATTGTGGCGAAAAAGTAATGAAAGGGAATAAGATCTTTCTTACTTTGATAATAAGAAATAAATTTTAATCCTATGATAAAAGAGGTGAGGTATAACGGATATGCATCTGTTCCGTCAGACTACGATTGCCAGGATGGTGATAGTGCCGTGTTAATGAATCTTATACAGGAGGATGGCGCACTTAAGCCCATCCTCCCTCCTAAAGTTCTTGGGCAATTTACAAATGTAGTAAAAGTGTTTATTCACGCAAATACAGGTTATAAACATTATCTTGTTTGCATGAAAGAGGGTAATATAATCAAGTGCCGTTGGTGTGAAGATGACTTCAACCTAAAAGAAAATGTTGTTATCAGTCTTAATGTAGGAGAACATATCCGCGAAGTAGTGGCAATGGGCAACGTTATCATTATCTCTACTACAACGCGTACTTGTTATTGTATATGGAAAGATGATACTTATAAGTATATCGGTGATTCTATTCCTAAAATTGATATGTGTTTTGCCTTAAGCGGAGAAGTTGTTCATAAAAACTATGCAGATTTAGGGATTAAATGGGATGACGGATTTACTACGTCTGACGATGCTTATACTTCATTAGGAAAAGTGCAACTGCGTGCTAGAGTTAGTACACCTTTTAATACAGATATTACTCTTGAGCCAAATGTTGATTATAGGCTTACCTGTAACACGGGAATATTCTTTATGAGTATCGTTGTAACAGGAAAGAATAAGGCAACAGGTAAGATTGAAAGAATAACAGAATCAAAAAAAGCAAGTTGGAGGTTCAGTGTATCAGCGTCTTATACTGATATTATATGTACTCCAAGCGAATTTGTTGATAAGTTTGCAGGGGTAGCGTATGCGACCTTAGAGAGAGGTAATGCCACTGAAGTCAAGGTTACAAAATCTGTCAAAGAGGATAGCAAAGAAAACCTTGATGCAATGTTAGGAATAATGAATAGTTTCCTAATTCGTTATGGTGCAGAAAAAGGACGTTTTATAAGCCCTTTCTTTGCTCGTTATGCCATACGTCTGTATGACGGCTCATATATAAACATATCCTCTCCTGTTCTGCTTACTCCTAATACAGGTAGCGTACCAATGGTATATGCTTATGCGGATATATCGGCGTGTGCTTTTGCTGCCGATTTGCAATATAGGTTTCTAAATAGTATTGGGAAAGAATGGGAAGAGATTATAGACGGGCTTGATGTTTTTGTTTCAGAACCAATATATACCTATAATCAAGGTGTAACAAAAGAGAACTCAACAGGTATATATAAATATAAGACTTACAATAGCAGTCGTGGAATAGACAATGTAAGTGGCATTGATGTTGGTATCATGGAACTTAAGAATTACCCTGATAATAAAGGAATTTATCAAAGGTATGACTTATGTTCAGTTATAAAGGATTTTTATAGTTTTGGTGTTGGGGATAAAAACGATTGGTTAGTTATCCAAACAGCACCTTATTCAAGTGCAGAAATAGTAGAAAAAGCAAGTAAAGTATCTAACTTCTATCTACTACATAGCTTCAAGTTTGACGAACTTACTAAAACTTCTGGCAGTTTCCAAAATTTCAAAATTGGAAATGGTATATTAAAGCCCGAAGTCTTAGCGAACAGGAAAAGATTAGAAGATAGCATGTTGGCAAACAGAACACTTCTCTCTTCTAACTTATACGTTTACAACAATAGATTTCACACGTATGATACAACATTTAAACTTCCTGATCCTACGCCTATAGAAATTCAAAACACATATTTTGGAGAAGGGCTCTCTAAAGTAAATGATTTCTTTGTTTACCTACATACAAGTCAAGGTGATAAAATAGTGACTGGACGTACACTATCACCATGGCTAATGCTTACGCCGTGGTTTTATTATCCTGATAGCAGGGCTTATAAGGTTGTATTCAATTATACTTCTAATGGTGGCACTACACATTTAGAATTAAAGCTTAAACGGCATGACTTCTTAAATGGTGCTTACTGGATAGCTGATAGTCTGGATTATACTCTTGCCTTTTCAGGTGTAGAAGATGGTGCTGCGCAACCTGCTGTAAACGACACCTTGCTTGAAAAGACAAATATATACGTATCAGAAGTGAATAACCCTTTTAAGCTGTTGGATGAACTAACGTCTTCCGTTGGTTGTACAAAGATTTTTAAGGTAAGTTCTGCTGCAAAGGCCATGTCTACAGGCCAGTTTGGACAATTCCCCCTCTATGCTTTTACGGATAATGGTGTATGGGCACTCGGCCTAAATGGTACAGGAGCGTACATTGCAAGGCAACCTTTTACGCGTGACGTACCCATTAATACGGATAGTATAACGCAAATAGATTCAGCCGTTTTATTTGCTACCGAGAGAGGAATTATGCTACTTGAGGGTGCGCAATCTATGTGTATATCTGATGTATTGAACGGAAAGAATATAATACCAATCTCTACACTACCAGCCTTTGATAAAGTGGCAAGTCTAATAAGATTTAATAAGAGCGATATTGAAACATTGCCTTTTATTGACTATCTAAAGGGATGCAGAATGCTTTACGATTATGAACACCAGCGAATCATCGTTTTTAATGCTACGTGCCGTTATGCTTATGTGTGGTCTCTTAAGTCCAAGAAGTGGGGTATGATGCAATCTGATATTTCTATTGGTGTAAACTCCTACCCTGACGCTATAGCACTACAGAATGACGGCTCTCTTGCGAACTATTCAGATGATGATATTTCTACTTATAAAAATCTGCTCATAACAAGGCCATTGAAACTGGATGCGCAAGATATGCTCAAAACAATAGAGTGTGTCATACAACGTGGTGTTTTCAGATACGGAAAGGTATTATCTGTCCTTTACGGCTCTAATGATTTGTATAATTGGGTACTGGTATGGTCTTCTACTAACCACCAATTAAGGGGTTTTAGTGGTTCTCCTTACAAGTATTATCGTATAGCTGCTATTACAGACTTAGCTAAGGATGAGGCGATATCAGGATGCTCTATAGACTTCAAGATAAGAAGAAATAATCAACTTAGATAATATAAGCAACGGCTGCAAGTATCACTACTTGCAGCCGTCTTTTCAAATGTTATCCAATCAATCAATTGTACCTCAAAAAAAACAAAATAATTAATGACAAATAATACGAATTAAAAAGGTGTTTGAGTTCTTCTAACGCGATGCATTCGTGCACTAAGTGCACTTTCGATTTCACTCTCTAAGTCTGTGGCTTTCTCATACCAGTTTACACCGCTTCTTGGATTCTTTGTGTTGGTGATACTAAGCCAGTCGGCGAGAACTTTATATACGATATAATTGTGTATAATACGTTCAAGGTAGACGAATGTCGTTTTGCTAAAGTCTGCAGGCACGGATAGTTCTATGCTATAATACTCGCTTTCTTCGAACGTGTCGTCTATGTCTGATTCGTCCTCTATCTCTATTTTAGTGAATGGGTAAAGCATTTCCCTACAATGGGCTACGACTAAATCCATTACTCTTGTAACCCTATCTACATTGCCGTCTTGACAAATATCTATGATTTGATGCCGCCCGTGTTCTTCTCCTTCGGGTACAATATCTCCCTCAACAAAAGCAATATTGCTAATGTCGTACAATAACTCCTTACGCTTAAATGTAAGAGTTACATTTTTCTTAGGCTGCTTAAGTGCAGCGAGACGATTGCAGCATATCATAGTTATGGCCTTTTGTTAATAGGTTGGCCTTGTAGGTCGGCTACGCTTGTAGAGAGCGCGTTTCACGATTTCAAGACTTACAGACGAATGTGCAATATAGCTTTCTGCGTCAGGTTTATTTGTGATAGTAAACCACTCTGCAAGTGCCGTGTCTACCAAATAAGAATGGATACCACTACCTAAGCTATCTGCTGATGCGTTATTATAATTTGACGGCAGCTTAAAGACTAATATCAGCTGCCCGTTGTTATCAATTTCAGATAACATACGATTATTGCTTGTCGATTTATCCTCGTATAGGTACTCTCCAAGTAGGCTTTTAAGTGCAGAAAAAGCATTAGCAAGTGACCTGCGTATTTGGTAGCTATTTTCGTCATCATCGCTTGCTTGCATAATTGACGCAGCTTGATAGGCCTTTGGGTTGTCGGCTTCTCTTGCTTGCCCTGTGAGGTGCGTCTTATTCTGAATGTCATAAATAAGCTCTTTTACCTCTTCTGTAATCGTTAAAGTCTTTTTGTTCTCTGCCATATTATCGTTTTATTGCTATTTAATCATACGTTGGACGTGTTGGGCGTTTTTTGAAATAAGCTTTTCTTGCAACATCTTCCATGTCGTTAAGTGCTGATTCGGCGTAAGCCCCTGCTTCTTTCTTGTTTGTGAATACATACCACTTGCTAACGATGTTCATCACAAAGAAACTAAAGAGGCTTCTTTCCATGCTGGAGCGAAGACTATCATCAAAAGAGCTTGATACCTCTAATGTTAACGTGTAATCACCATTCGCTTCTTGCTCTGAACTTAGCAAGGTCTTTAATTCTCCTGCAATAATATTCTTGCTCTCATTCCAAAATCGCTCTAACATTTCTTGATCAGCATCAGTCGCGAAAATTCTACTATATGCCTTATCGTCATCATCCATCTTCACGCCTGTATACGCTGTTGTCTTTGCAACTTCATCATACACGCTTTTCTTTGCTATATGAAATGTTATATTCTTCATCCTACCATTTTAGTATATTATAATTAACACCAACACCAATATAGGGGGATATTCGTCCGTTGCTAATTCCATAACCTATTTGCAGGCCTACTCCCCACGGCTTTGGCTTATCTCTTATATAATGGTGCACATCTGTAGTCTTGTTGTATATATCTATGCTATCTAAGTTAATCTTATACCCACTTACCCATGCACTATAATTACTATCTGTATAAATCTTTTGCGTGATAGGGATTGTGATTTCTTCGCTATCTCCCTTTGTGTTGCTGACGTGAACTTCTTGTGATTGCAGAATATTGCACCTATTAACGCGAATGGTCTTTGGCACTAATAACCTCTCATATCTCACAACAACACTCTCTCGAGCAATAGGTTTGTAGCGGTGTATTGTGTCATACTTAATGATAGTATCACTAATGACGTAAGGCTTTTCTTCTGCTTTCTTTTTAATAAAAGTAGTGAACAGCAACGTAAATACGACTACAGCTATAGCTATCAAAATGAGATTAAATGACGCGGTATTCTTTTTCATCCGTGCAACTTTTGTTTATTGCAAAAATACGTACTCATAAATAATAAGCATGTTTATGTTTTTTATCTATAACGATGCGTATTCCTCTTTTGCATTAAAGCAAGGACACACCTTTATCCACTCATTCGGCGTGATCTTGCCGTCCTTGTTAAGGTCGGGAGAGAAATCTCTATGCCCTTGAATGGTTGCTTTTGGGTACTTTTTGTGAAGCATTGAAAGCAACGAGTGCAAAGAGCTCTTTTGCTTCTCCGTTCGGTTGTCTATCGGCTTGCCGTGTTCATCTATGCCACCAATATAAGCTACATTTATAGTAATAGAGTTATAACCCTTAACTCCATTGCTCACTTTATCTTCTGGGAATAGCTGCGTAATAGTGCCGTCTGCTGATACTACGTAATGATAGCCAGGATTAACCCATCCTTTCCGCCTAAATTCCTGACGAAGTTCGTTTATAGACATTGTTTGTCTGCTTGCTGTACAATGAACAGCTATATATTTAATTGTTCTCATATCTTCTTTCCTTTCACCTTAAACAATATATCATCATTGCTAACATGCAACATGCCTCCGCATACAAGGTGTTATCCTTTCTCACTCTTATATAATAAATAATGTATAACACCCACACGAGCATAATAGGCCAGCATCGCATGAGAATAAGGAATTGTGACGCTACTGCTGCAAGCCGTGCCCCTGTAAAGTGCAAGGTGTGTTCGCCTTTCCGATAGTGAGGTGACGCTGCCACCATTAACATGCCTATGAAATACAACATCCCAAGCATGCCCCACCAGCCCTCCGATTTTGCGATAAGTTGAGGGGTGATAAGGAAAGCAACGAGCGACATTATGAGGGTGAACGTGGTAGGCTGCTTAGCGATGTACGCTGTTTCGGAAAGGCTCTTTAGCGGATAACCTTTCTTCACCCTCATATAAGCTGTGTAAACGAGCAATAGGACAAAGCCTATTACGCAACAAGCGTATAATAACTCTTTCATAACACTAATTTTTGTGGATAACCTTTCGTGTTGTCGTATGCTTTCACCTCGTCAACACTTTGTAGGGCCTTGACATTTGCGATGTGCTGCTGTGTGACGTTAAATGTTGCGTCTGCGTATAAGTGTACAGTCGCAAGTAGCTTGCGTGCCTTTTCGAGTTCAATAGGATAGATATTTCCGTTAACAGGCATTTGAATTGATTTCAGCCCTACCGCATCAGCCGACCTTATGCTCATGCTGTAACCTATACGCGTATCTACATCAAGCCACATCTTTATACCCATGAAAGTAAATTCATTTACATTACTGCTTTTTGCATACTCCTCTATCTCTGCAATCTTCTCTACCTTTGCAGCTGCAAGTAGTTCCTCTTGCGAGGGTTCAACATCAACAGGGGTGTAGCCATTTTCGAGTAGGATTTCAGGCGTTGGGGTAATTATCATTCTGTCGTTTACCTCAATGAACCTGCCGTTATACACGGCATCTCCTTTTCTGTATTGTATCATAATATTTATTTTTAGTTGTTAATAATTGCCTTTGTACTCGCTCATAGGGAGTATACTCAACACACCTGGAACATTTGCAGCCTTATATAATTCCACACTACCATCGGGCACGTACATCGTGTTGCGCTTAGCATAAGGGCCACACCAGTAAGTTGAGAATTGTGGCGGCGTGGGTGTATTAGGTAAGACTATTGTTAAAAAAGGAACAAACTCCTCTTTTTTATTTGTTATTCCGATGTATTGCATATTCCTTATTTCTCCTAACGCAACAACTTCAAGGCGCGAATGGTCATACCCTCTATCGTCAAAAACGATATTTATTCCGTCAACCCCTGTTGTGTTAATTTGACCAGGAATGACCACTCTTCCAGCCCTACCGCTAAGAAACAGCCTATTTTTAAACGAAATCAGCTTCAATCCAGTGAAGTATTTCAGTTCGGTGAAATTCATATTCTTAGGCAAAGTTAAATCCCCAAGAAACTCCACGCGCGCGGCTTCTTCTTTGCTTAGTTTTCCGTCACCATCTTTGTCCCACTTTCCAATACAAATACGCTCCACCTCTTTATCTTCGAAGTGAATGTATTTGTTATATTCATGCCTTAATAACAGGCGTCTTCGATTCATGCTCATACCTCTATCAGTACTATTACGTTATCAATAATGCTACCCTCGTATCTCTTACCTGCTTTTGTCGTTACGACCTTACCCTCTGCCCATGTAAGGCTTGCAGGCACACTAAGAGTTGTAGGCTTGTTGCTCTTACATCTAAAAGCAAACGAGTATTCATTCACATAGTCGCTTGTGTTGTCCTCTTCAAGCGATAAATCAAGCCTTTCAACCTCGCCCCACACATGCCTTGTGTTCGGTGTTAAGGTACATGTAGTGTCTGTTGACTCGTGTACAACGCGCTTGAAACGTCCGTCCTTGCCGTCGTGGGCTTCGGTGGGCTTTAATCCGCCTTGACTGCTCACAACGAACACCATCGCCTGTGTTTCTTCTGTCGAAAGTGGGATAATTTCAAAGGCATTTGGAATATCCCTTACAACGTGAATAAAGCCTGTTTCGCTGTCTGCATTTTCGACATCGTAGGCAACTGATACTCTGAAAACACCTACTTTCTTATTGTCCTTTGCATTTATCTGTACAGCGATACGTGAGCCGTTAATGGTCACATTCTCCTCTCGTGAATTTGCGACTAAGCTATTTTCTTTTACAATGCTTACTGACAAGTTCTTGCACTTGCTTAGCTCTACGCCTTTGTCACCCTCTCTTAGTTCAAACACTAAGAAAAGGTCAGTGTTCACGCGCTTTCGGATGAGCAGATAGTTACTGCTGAAAGGGCTACCGCTACATGTACAATTGTTATTCTCCATTTCCACTTTATTTGTTTTCTTGATTGCTCGTATTTCCTTTCTTTAGATACTCGCTCAAATAAGGTATCTTGTCAACCATTTTCAGCGTTAAAATATAATAGACAAAGCCTGCAACCTTGTGCATTGTCGTACCCTCAACAAGCATCACTTGCCAATTTCGTGCAATATTCGTAGCATAGAACCAAATCGCAATCCCACATAAGGCTTTCACTACTCCTAATGTTTCACCCTCGTTATGCATGAAGTGTCCTGTCACGAACAAAGCTGATGTGAGTACAAAGAAAAGGGTGCAATGATAGAAGAATACCATGCTCTTCTTGAAGCTCCAACTTTCGCCATGTACCATACCAGCTACCCAGCCAAATAGATAATTCAGTGAAAACACAATAATCATCGCTATCATGAAGTCACGAATAGGCACAAGCAAGCTAAGAATACCACTCACTACGCTGCAAATAATAAATTTTACGTCTTCCATTTTCTACTCTCCTTTTTTATATGATCATTATCCTAACTCCGTAACCTATTGCGGTGCCTGCAAGGGTTAATGACAAATCGACAATATCAAATTTGCCACCCCACATTTTGTCCTTTAACTCTAATGCTGTTGCCACGCCTACACCTGCATAGGCTGCACAATAAAGACTATTTGCAAATGCACCTATCGCTATACCACCTAACAAGTGCTTGTATCTGTTGCTTTCCTTTAGCCATGTAAATAGTTTTCTCATATCTGTTTATTTTAATTTAATATCTCCCCCCCTACGAGTTGCCAAGACGGGTATTTATCAAGGCTTTCAACTTGAATAGGATTGCCCTTTTTGTCACAATAAGATGCACTATTTCCATTTATCTTAAACATCACCTCCGCATAAGCAATCATTTTGCCGTTATAGTATCGCATAATACGCTTACTATAAATGCGATTTGATGCGTTAATAGGCTTTTCTCTTGGTTCTCCGTCTTCGGCAATAGGGGTGTCTTCTTCATTGTAAACAGGACGCAAGGAATCTATATTTTTATCAAATGCTGCTGTATAGATGCCGTCAGCGATGCGATTTGAAGAGAAACTTTCACTTGTAAACAGAATATCGTTATACTCTGCGTCAGCACCCCACGTACCCGTAACATTATTATATGCTGCTTTATGCTCGTGATAAACAACATCATTTAGCGTGCGTGGGTACAAATCATTCAACGTAGATACTTGTGATAATTTTATAGTAGACCAATATGCCGGGATAACTCCGTCAGTCATTCGCGTAAGTCCGTCACCTCCTAAGTCGTATTTAGGATGTCCATCTGTTCCGTAGAAAATCAAATGCGGAAATCCGTTGCCGTCAACTTCCATGCTGATACCACGCTGCCCATACTTTGTTATCACTTCAAAGACACCTCCGAAAATATTTATCGAAAGACCCGAACTATCAGGCTTTGTGCGCATCTTCTCCGCTACTATTTGCTTTGCATCTATCAACTCCGCATTAACCTTGCCGTCCTTGATAAGAACTTCCTTTTGTCCATCAGCACCGATAAATTTCGTTGTGTTGGATTTAACAACAAAGTCGCCATTTTCAAGTCGCGTCTCTGTGTTGTTCACCTTTACAGATACAGAGTTGGCGGTTTGACGGACCAAAGAAATATCACGCCCGTTTGCCGATATATTCTCCCTCATGTCACGTACCATGCGTGTGTAGGACATTGCCTCCATCAAAATAGGGATAACTCTTGTGTCGACAATTTTTGCGCTGTCACCGACCTTTACATAGAGTTCAACGATGATATTATCAGGCCTTGATGCGAGGTCGAAATAGCCGTTTAGCTTGTATAGTATAATGTTGTTTGCACCTGCTGTAACGCTAACACTCACGCCCTTGTCGGTGTGTGCTGAAATGTAGGGTTTATTGCCTGCTGCTCCCTCACTCGTTATCACTTCAACGTTTGTGCCTTGCATGTGTTCTATCGTGTATGCTGCATCGCAAATCAATAAGCCATCAGCTGTGACCTTTGCTGATTCCTTGCTTGCCTTTAATCTATATATCTCTGCATCCTTGCCGTCCTGCCCCTTGAACTCACTCCATGTGTATGTACTTGGATCTAAAGGTGGGTTCTCCTTGTCCCACGACATTATGCCAATGTACTTACCTGTTTCCTTGCCGGACAAAAACATGGTCTCCTGTGTAAGCTCTGTACCTTCAACGTCATTTCTGTACATCAGCGTTAGGTCGTGAACCTTTATAGTTCCGTCAACGTTGTCAAGTCGCATGTTCAGAATGCCGTTATCGGTCATGTTATTTGGAAGTGTACATACGGCTTGTAATACCTGTACGCCGTTCTGAAGATTAGTCCAAGATGTTCTGATGACATCCCAGCCGCCGACACCGCCATTCGGTTGCGCTTGAAAATACATACTTGGGCTTTCCGTTGTATTGCCACTCATCTCAACCAATGCACACAATAGAACTTCTCTCGTATCAAAACGATAGAAACTCCATTGTTTAGCAACTTGCCCACTTCTGTTTTCTCCTACAACAGAGGTCGCGATATCATCGATAATGTGATTTAGCTTGCTTTTCGTGAACGTTTTCCCTCCATCGTCCGAATAACGGATGTATGTCTTTTCAGATTTGCCGTTTGTGCCTTTGTCTACCTGCAACTGCCAATCGGGGTTGTTGTCACTCGGGCGTGAGGTAACCTCTTTACCTTGTGCGATGCAAAGCCATAATCGCCCGTTATCGCTCACTCTATCATAATAGCCGTATTTCTCTGTCGATACCCACGCACCTCGGTCGGTGATTAAAGGTACTCTTGCACCACTTCTTGTGATAAGCCTAAACAAATTTGTGTCAAATTCGACTTTTTTCGGCGAGATAACCGATGTACTCTTTCCCTCTAATGAATAAGAGTTAACACCAGCGTACCACACAATTGCCGGGGCTTCATCGCCTGTTGTAAGTATCTCTATTATGTTCTGCCTGTCAGTCTTTGTCCTATTACCAAATTGCACAAGCGTATCACCTGACAAGGGGACATCACTTCCTTGCTCGCAATCGGTCTTTGAAAGGTCGATATAATCGTCACCTTTCGCTACTACCTTACGCCAGTAGCTCCTATTTGCAACGCCTTGATATACGCCTGCCTTGATGTTGAAAATCTGACAACGCGCTTGGTCATCTACATCCCAAAGGTTCGTTGTAGCCGTGCTGCCGTCATCCTGATAGAAGTAACACCGCCATGTAGTGCCGTTATCTTCTACTTTCTTTATTTTAGACCCACAAGCGGAGAATACGAAGTTTCCACCAACGTAGCTTAGCTTACGTTTCTCCAACTCATTGAATGCAGCTTTACCCCAAACAATTAAATCGGTTATGCTTAGCTGGTACTTCCCATCAGCGCGCTGTGTTATTCCAAACCCTGACTGCTCGTTTAGATTGAAATTCTTGCTTGTGATAGCTTTCAATACAGCTTCGCCCAATTCATTAATGGAATAGTCTGTACCAAGATTCAAACCCTTTAGAAACGTAATAATCTCTTGTGCTGTATCGGGGTATATTTTAGAAATGTATTTAAGAGTAAGTTTTTTCATCTCGTCTCTTACATACTTTTCTAATATATCAACAACTCCATTCGATATAGTTTGAGCATCACTTTTGAAAGCAGTCCTTGCTTCTTTGATTGCTTTTAGTATTGCTTGTGAGATTCCAGTGTCAATATAAACCTTTTTGCCTAACGCTTCCCCTTTTGCGTTCACGAGTGTTAAGCCGATAAGTCCACTATCACTTAGTGAGCCGTCCACTTCAATATAGGTAGCGCTATGTTTATATGCTGCTCCAGTGGAAAAGATATCTTTTCCGTTCTCTTCTGGGTGTTCTCCTAAGGGCACTACTATTTTATGCGCACGTAGCGTTCCTCCAATAGTCGCATCGTTTTCGACCTCTACATCTTCAAAGGAGTCTAATTTATGAACTCTACTCGTAGGCTCTTCTTCTGTTGTATTAGTGAGGTTGCTTTCGACTTCGTGATCATGTGTTTCCATTGTGATAGAACTTTCGGCTTCATGCGTGTCAGCACTCATTGTGATAGAACTTTCGGCTCTATCATCATTACTGGTTGACATCGTTATAGTGCTTTCAACCTCATTGTTATCAACTTCATGTATCAAGTTGCTTTCAGCTTCGTTAATTTCAGACATCACTTAATTAATTCTTTCGCTTGTTCTAACAATGATTTTACAAAATTCTCATCCTTACTTAGTTCTTGTGCCACCATAAAAGCGGCATAATACACAATTGCAGATTTTAGCTTTTCAGAAAAAGTTATTTTTCCTGCATCAATTTTAGGAATAGCGATATATCTTGCTTTTCTTACAGATATATTGCTACCAGCAATGCAACTATAAAATTCAAGATGAAGTCCTGTGCCCCATGAAACAATAGCTACTACTGGCTTTTGAGGATTCCCTTTTATACCATTATATCTGCTTTTCTGTAATGCGTATTGAGGGCTATTCTCATCTATGGTTTGAGAAACAGATATATCCCAGTCGCTCATTTGAAAACATAATAGGCGCAAGAAGTTATCAGGAAGTAATATATGCCCCCAACCTTTGCCTATTTCTCCACTTGGCCAGTATATCTTACCACTTATAGGACTACCCTCCCCTAATAAGGAAACAGGGGCTTCCTGAAGTATGATACGTGCCGCATCGGCAATCTTGCTTTCTATAATCTCATTAATAGAAAGCGTACTTACATCACCTAATTGTAAAAGAGGTTCGCTGCTATTATTGTTATCTAAAGCAACACGGACCTCTTTTACTAAATCTTGAACGTTGTATTGCATATATGAGTTTTACAAACCCTTAAACATAACTCCTAAAGATACGCCTTTCTCTATAGCGTCTGATTTCCGAGTGATAATAACTCCCTCCATGTTCTTTGGGAAGTTCTCTTGTAGGTAATCTATAGCTTCTGCCATGCTGCCTACTTCTACCTCTATTGGTTTGGGTGGCTCGTCATCTGTAGGTGGCTCTTCGCCTCCCTCATCTGCTGAACCTCCGCTATTAGAAGTGCCTGTATCTTCCTCTTCGTTCTTGTCTATAAATGGCGTGTCGTCAATCTTGAGTGACTTAACGATTTTAATTCTGCCCTCTTTGAAGTGAGCACTTTGCATAATAGCAAGCTGAACGATAGGATTCTTTGTCTCGAATGTCGCAGGAATAACGCCTCCTCCACTCGTAATGCCACCAGTGAAGTGCAACTTGAACTCACGTTTACCAAGCGTGATAAGCGCAATCCATTCCGATAATCCGTATACTCCGTATTTTACTAACTCCATATTTTCAATTTATTAGATAAGACGTGGGAATATAAACCCACGTCTTATTTTATTTATACTCCAACGCTACCTTTGTACTCTTCCCAACCTGTAGCGGTCTTGTAAATCCAAGTTTCGCCAGCCGATGCGTCAGCGTTGATACCTGCACAATCTTGGAGGAGGTAATAAACACGTCCGTCGACAAGTTTTGAACCAGTAGGTGCGGATGCGCTATCCCACAAAACAAAGCCTGTAGCGTTAGCTGCCTTTTCCTTACCCTCGCAGTTTACAAAGATGTGACAAGAGCCTTTCAATGCAAGGGCGTCCCATGCGATTGTGCTCTCTCTCTTTGCCTCATGCTCCTCTACCTTTTCGGAATCAGAGTGTTCCGTAGTGCGTAAGTAGTGAACAATGCGACCTGCACCAAAGATTGCTGCACTATTAGTATAACCAATCTTGTCAAGGGTGGGTTCGTGCTTGAACTCGAAGTCTCCAAAGACTGTGTGAATATTAGTAACTTTCCAACCCAACTTGTTGGTTTCGACAGTTATCTTTACCTCTGGATGCTTAGAGAAGTCGATACATTGAATGTTCTCTAAGAAGTTCTTACCGCACAAGCATATTGCTGATGCTGGTACATCTTCTCCTGTGAAGAACATCTTTGTTAGTGCTACAAACTCTTCGTAGGTCCAACGTCCAGAGTGCATTACCTCGCGCTTGATAGACCAACGCACACCTTGCGTGAAGTAAACCATTTGCACACCTGTTTTTGGGTCAAGCACAGGCAATTTACCTCTACGACCAATCCACAAGGTGCGGTTACCCTCACGTTTGAATTTACGAATAGCACGCTCTGCCTTTACTGCTTCTGTGAATGGAACGCGCTTTTTCTGTGACTCGAAGTAGTCGGAAATAATCTGTGTAAACGCACGCTTTTGCAGATAAACATCTTCAGGTGTTGGCATAAAGCTATCAGGCGGTACGACTTTCTGCGTTTCATGCAATGCGTTACCAAGTACATCGCAAATTGTTCCTGCTGGAATTTCAGGAATAGTGCAATAGTCATCGGTCTTGTTTGTACGTGGTCCGTTAACGCAACGTACAATAGGGTTACCAGAAGCGGTGTCCAAACCTGTAACATAAAGCATGAGGTCTTCACCTGGTGTCTTTGTGCTTCCGTCTTCTGAATAGCCGTCTACACCACGAAGATGGATTGTTGAATACAACTTAACCACCTTTTGGTCGTTTTGGTCAAGTGGTAAAATAACCTGGTTCTGTGTTGACGCGGTGACCTTTGCATTAATGGTGACCTTTGACACCTCCTCGTCAATCATGTAATGCTGAACGATTGGTGACTTAACAGGAACTTTCTTTGCTGCGAGCATTAAGCCCATTAGAGGTGTGTCGTCTCCCTCAAAAGCTAAAAGTTCTTGGTCGACATCAACCTCCATGAGGTTTCCTGCTTCGATACCTCCCGAAGCAGCTGCAATGCCATCGACGGTGGTTGCCTGATTAATAAGTTGTGTCTCTTTTCCTGCACTACCCTTACTTGGTGTAGGGGTTGCGGTAGGGGTTTGTACTATTTCTCCCATAATCTCAAATTAAATTAATAAATGTTATCCTTGTTCTATTAAATTTCCTGAATCTATACCTCCCGAAGCAGCCGCAATGCCGTCAGCGGTGGTTGCTTGCCCGTATAGTTGTGTTAGTAAGCCTGCACTACCCCTGCTTGGTGTAACGTGCTTTACTTCTTGTATAACTTCTCCTTCAATTGTCATTTAGCCCCTTTTGCTATTTCGAAAATGTTTCTACGTCTAACCTCTTTTGTCGTCCCATCACCACCATTTGCACCATCAAGAACAGGAAGCTGATCACCTTTGGCAGGCTTGCGCAATTGCTCTTTAATCTTTGCATTACGCCCTCTTACCTCGCCTGCTCGGTCTGCATCTTGTACGGCGGTGTCATAATTGAGTGCTTTAGCTAAAGCAAGTATCGTTTCGCGTGTAATCTTATTCTCTACGCCGTCATGAACAATGCGATAGAAAAAGTCTAAGATATCATCAATCTTATCATCGTCAAGCAAGCCATCGCTGACAAGTTTGTCTAAGGTCTCTAAGGTTTCATTGAGATTCTTTTCCGCTCTCTTGTCAAAATCTTTTGAAGCGATAAGTTTTTCTGTGTACTCCTTATTTGCCTCTGCAAGTTGCTCTTGCATCTTTGGGTCATCGAGTGACGCCATAAGTTCAGGGCCGAACCGCTTCACCATGCTAATAACGGGGTCAACTCCATTACGCCAGTCGGTAATGAAAGCAGCGCTTCTTGGGTCAGAAGTAAACATGTCTGAAAAGGCTTTTTCGCGACCCTTATATTCTTCAAGACGTTTGTCGTTATCATCGAAATCATCGGAAATTTGCCCGTAAAAATCCTCATCGTTTGAAAAATCTTTGTCAGGGTATTTGTTATGAAGTCTTTCTTTCAAGAGGTCTTGTTTACTCTTAACTTGTTTAGTCTCAACATTTTCTGCCATATTAGTCTATTTATGTATTGATATGGCACAAAGATAACATTAAAAATATCGCTCATCTTTTTATCTTTTTACGCTTATGCGGTTGTAACTTTGTAATAATATTTACCTACACAAAAGCCTAATATGAAAAGAAGAGGGAGCTACTTTGAATACGAACAAGAGAGGAATATGGATTTGTTGAAAGCTTATCATACAGCTCTTTCGGAATGCGATGTTATTCGGTTAGATGATATATGGTTTCAAATAGCCAATATGCCTGCTTCGCGTTTTTGGGTTAGCGAGGAAAGGGCAGCTATCGTGATATCTAAAATAATGAGAGGAGAAGAGTTAAGCGAAATGAGACCATGTAAGAGAGAAATGTTTATGGAGATATATAGGCGTGTTATGCAACTGAAAAAAGAACGCCCAAATCTTACGATATACAGGCTATGTTTTAATGTAATCAATAAGCCTGCCCCATGTTTTTATATGACCCCTTTGTCCATTAGAGAAACGATATATAAAATTAAACGCAACTTCTATGATAAAAGGAAGCAGCATCTAAGGTTCATGACAATGTAAAAGTGTAGGGATAAAACAAGATGAACGAAGCACAGAAATTGGATAATGACGTTATAAGCCTTTTAGCAGAAAATACTAAAAGAACTGATAGTATAAATACAACGTTCAATCCTATAACAGGGCAAGGGGCTATTCTTGATAGGGAAAAACTTTACTTACCTGATTTTCCTATCAAAGAACAATATCTTCCTGTGCAAATGTTTGATATTCCTTTGATAAAGGAACTTGTTAAGGCTGGGTCTATTGATAACTTCGGAGAGGAAACATTCAAACAAGAATGGAACGAGGAGCAAAAACAGCTTGTTATCGAACAGATTGTTAGAATACGTATCAGATATGACTTTTGCTTTTGGGCTGCATCGTTTGCTTATATAAAGAATAAGGGAGGTGGCCTTGATGTACGCTTTGTGCTGAATAGGCCACAACGAAAGCTTATATTAGCTTACGAGAGGAAAAGGATAAAAGGCAAGCCAATAAGGTTGATATTATTAAAAGCACGTCAATGGGGAGGTTCTACAGCTACACAGCTATATATGGCGTGGTTACAACTCGTTCATAAAGTGGGTTTGAACTCTCTTATTGTCGGTTTGCAGAACTCTGTAGCTGACGAAATACAAGGTATGTTTGATAAGATGATGAAAGCTTATCCTGTTAGGTTGCTATATGACTTAGGGGAGGCTTATAATGATAACACGCCTATATTTGTAGGATTCGGCAAGAGTGGTAATATTCATCGTGTCCCTCAACGTAATTGTAAGATTAAGATAGGTTCGGCAGAAAGACCAGACTCTGTGCGTGGTGGTGACTATAACCTTGTGCATTGCTCTGAGGTCGGACTATGGAAAAAGACAGACGGCAAGTCACCAGAAGACATGGTGCGCTCGGCTTGTGCTGGTATCTTGCTTAAAGCCTACACCATGATTGTTTATGAAAGTACTGCCAATGGAACAGGAAACTTCTTCCAACGTGAATACGATGCTGCAAAACTTGGACGCTCACAATTTGAGGCTCTGTTTATTCCATGGTTTGATATAGACTTATATTCTCTGCCTTTCGATAGTGAAGATGAAAAAGCTGATTTCGCTATTGAGTTGTGGAAGAATAGAAATAATGAGAGTGTGCTTAATAATCGTGAGGAAAACGGAAAATATCTTTGGTATCTTTGGGAGAAAGGGGCTACACTTGAAGCAATACATTGGTATGTAGAAGAAAGAAAGAAGTACGAAGACCACGCTCTTATGGCTGCCGAGTATCCGTCAGATGACGAAGAGGCCTTTGTTCATTCAGGGGCGCGCGTCTTTGATAAGTTTAAGGTCAACAAGCTACGCAAGGCATGTAGACCTCCTAAATTTGTGGGTGATGTATACACCGATGTTGATAGTGGAGAAGATGCGCTTACAAATCTTAGATTCAATGAAGACAAGCAAGGTTTACTTTGGATATGGGAAAAGCCTATTATAAGTAATACGCAAACTATTACAGATAGATACCTTACAATAGTGGATGTCGGAGGACGTTCCAATAAGGCAGACTGGTCTGTTATCGTTGTATTCGATAGAATGTATATGATTGACGGCGATAAGCCTGTTGTCGTTGCCCAATGGTACGGACACATAGATATTGACTTGCTTGCGTGGAAAGCCGCACAAATAGCAGCCTATTATGACAACTCTTTATTGGTAATAGAAAGCAATACGCTTGAAACGCACGATAAAGAACGTCAAGTTGACGGCGACCAATCACACTTTATCCTTAATCAGATTAAAGATGTATATCCAAACTTATATGCACGTAAACAATCAGAAGAGGAAATAGAAGAGGGTTATCCGAAAAAATATGGATTCCACACAAATGTGGCTACAAAGCCAATGATTATATCAACACTTGTAAAAGTCATCCGCGAGGGGCTTTATGTTGAGCGTGACGAGCGTTGCCTTGATGAATATATTACTTACGAGCGTAGGCAAAACGGCTCTTATGGTGCTATTATAGGTAAGCATGACGACTTGCTTATGACGCGCGCTATTGGTATGCATATTTGCTACTTTGAAATGGATTTGCCAACAATTATAGCAAAGAAAAGACTTGTCGTGTCTAAGAGAAGAACTTCTGTCACAGAGGCTACAATATAAAAATAGGGTACAACAAAATGCTGTACCCTATTTCTTACACATCATATATTATTATGCGGCTTTTCCTGTTAGCATACCATAAGCCTTATTAACTGCTCCCATATCCGCTCTTTGCTGTACCTGCTGTTGTAATTGCTGTGGCAGGCCTTGTGGAACTTGGCCTTGGTTAAGTTGCTCCTTTTGGCTTTGTAGGTTCTGTAATAACTCATCTGCAAATGGGAAGTCGCCAAATTCAAGTAATTGTTCGAGTGAGATTTGGTTGCTCTGCCATATCTGCATTAAGAACTCGTTAGCCATTTGTCTGTAAGCTGGCGTTGTCGTGCTCTCAACGATACTTAAATCAAATTCAACATCGCTAATCTTGTTGGGATCGTATTCCACCTGCGCGCTACTCTTGCCTGCAATATTAAAGATTCGCTTGCTATCGTAATACTGCTGCATATTCTTCACATCCTTATATGCTCCATCGATAACAAAGGTTGAGAATGTTTCAAGCAAGTCAAGTAGCGTTGTTGTTGCGTTTTGTGCTTGTTGTGCGTACAGACTGCCACTTGTGGTTGAATAACCAGGCTTCCCCTGCAATGCTCCATGAACACCGCTAATATCTTCTACAAGTTTTAATTGCAGCTGTAGCAATTCTCCTATGCCAATGTTTGTAGAGTTATTAGCAATCTGTTGTGGAATCTGTTTCGCGCCTTTCTTGATAACAATAACGCCGTTAAACCTGCTCCATTCATCGGCTATATCGTCTAAGTCCATACCTTTAGGCAAACAATCTTCAGGGAATAGCAATACACCTTTTGCACTTGCACGCATTATCCAGTCATTTAACGTGATCAGGCGATTAATATACCGCTGTTGGTCTATGACATCTGCCACAAAGCTATGGATTTCTCCGTCAATGAAAGGATATGCCTTGAATACGTAAGGGTGCTCGCCGTGCGCAAATGGCGTTTCTCCCTCTTTGAGAATCACTCCTGTTGGCGTGAGATAATAATAATACCAATAATCATCTACAAACCATTTTGCCTGTATCAAAGGAATATCGTCCTCGCTCATGCCAAGCGCTAAGCCGTCTTGTAGGCGTTGCTCGTTTTCCTTAACAACCATTTCCGCATAGTCTTCAACATCTATTTTATAGATGCTGCCATTATTGTAATCATGACAACGATAGCGAGGTTTAGTTTCTTTTCTCCACACTTCTATAACGCGACATAGACTTCTATCCTTAGGGAATAGGAATGATGATGTTCTTTGATAAGGCTTACCGAAGTTATCCGTAGATAGGGCATAATCAGCTTGCGTAACAGACGTGGCATATATATTCCTTAGTTTTGCGTATTCTGCAGGCGTTTCTGCAAACTGGCGACATAGGGTCTCAAAAGAGATATCGTGTATCTCTCCTATTAGAGAAGCATCCCAACCGCGAAAATCACGCATGTTAGAATCAATGAAAAAGTTGTACGGCTGTATATAATCTGTCCAACAATCACACTTGCCATTACGCCAACCGAACCATTTACGATGTACAGCAAAGCCACTAATCAAAAATTCTTCCATGGTACGTGCGTACATATCATTCATCCTATTAAGCTGCATATTGCATTGTAGGATAGTACTCATCGTTTCACCAAGTTTCTGTTCGTCCCTATCTCTTGCTGTACATGTTGGCTCTTTGCTCTGCCCACGATATACGCCTAATATCGTACGCACAAGTCTACGAATGACGTTATTCTTTAGCGGAACATTCCCTTGACTTTTGATATAGCTCTCTTCTGTCATACATTTTCCGTCTACAGAAATAACATCGTCCCACTGATCACCATATGTGTAACGTTTGTTTCTCTCTCGGTCTGTTCTAAATCTATCCATATTGGTCCACGCTCTTTGCGCTTCCATGAGAACAGATACCGCTCTGTAATCGCCGAATGATTGTGATTCTTTTACGCTGTCTATTTCGTTATCCTTTGGCGTAATACGACTTAATGATAATAGTTTCCCTCTTGCCATATTATATATATTTATTGTGTGCTAAGATAATTTTTTTTCTCCACACACGACTTTTACCTTTTTACTCTTCTCTTGCCTCCATGCTATTTACAAGATGATGTTTAAGCTTGATTATTTCTGTGTCAATCATCTTGACTGCATCTTCCGCGCCTGCTGCTTGCGCATCTTTCTTGGCCCTGCTTAACCGCTGATAATAAGCTGCTGATTGACGTAGTAGCAAGTAATCCTTATCTGAAACAATGTTGTTTATGATTTCAGCCTTTTTCATAGGACTATAGCTCGGGTCGTTTTTGAATCCGTTTATTTCTGCAACCTTAGCCTTATACCTATCTAAGTAGTCATAGAATTTCTTGTCAAGCCCTCTTGATGCGTTTTGTTCATCTCCGCCAGTCATGACAACTCGGTTTGCAAGCGGAATGTAACGCCAATCGAAGTCTTTGTTATTCATAGCTACATCAGTCATGTTTCGCAACTGATTGTAGACTGTGAACACACCGCCTGTGTACTGGCGCAACAGGTATTCGATAGCTGCAGGGTTTAAGTCAATCTCACCTTTTTTATACTTATTACCACCGCTTACTTCGTTGAGTAACGCTGCAAGATTTACAAGGTCTCTATTGGCACTCTTGAAAGCTTTTGTCCATTGTGGAAGAGGTTTATTGTATTCCGTTTCTTTCCATATAGGACTGCCATACCAACTTCTGTTGTTTGCAACCTCAATAATTGGCTTAACACTACTTGGATAAAACGCCTCCTTACCCTCCATAAAGTCTATTGGTAGAATCTGTGACATTTGCGCAACCAAATCTCCTAATTCCAACCTATCTTTATGGAATATTGTACTCCCTGCAAGTTCTCCCATACCATAAAAAGAACGATACTCAGGAGATAGAGGTATTTTTATCCATGTGTTGCCTGGTCCTTTTATGATGATGTTCTGCCTACGCGTTGTTTCGGGTAGGTCATAATAGCTATCATCATCGCCCCCTGCACCTAAGGCGCTAATTAGCAACCCCATAGAGTAAGCACCTAACATTAGTGTTATTGCTTTTGCAGGGTGGCGCAAGCCATATTTTCCAAAATTGTTAAATGTGCCCTGCATGGCAGCGTTCCAAAAGACATAGAACATACGCCCTACCCCTGAAATGAAGCTTGAAGTGTTACCTATCAATGTTTGTCCGTGCATACCTAACATGGTATCTCCTGCACCTTTCTTATTAAAGTTTACACTAATCTCTTTAGAATCCCATATAGAGCGGTCTATACTTCGCCCTACCTCTCTACTGGTCACAAAGGCTGCAAAACGAGCGCGCATTTCAATGGCTCGGCCAACTTCGCCTACCCATGTGATAAGCGCTTCTCTTGCCGTACCTAATGGCAGATTACTACCCATAGATTTTAATATCTTGTCAATCTCTTTCTTATGGGATTCCATATCGGCCATTCTAAGGAAGCCAGTCTCACCACCATTACGCATGAATTGTTGGAACATAAGCTCTACTTCGTTATCCATATCCAATTCTCCTTTTCTGTATTGCGCAAGTAGTAGCTTCATTTTAATCAAAGGTAATTTAGTGAAGTTTACATTATACTTTGCTGCGTACTTCGGCTCTTCCTTTATCCACACCATTGAGTTAGAGTATATGGTATCTCTAAGGAAGTTACTTACAATAAAGTCGGGTTGGAATGTAGTGTACAACGCAGACAAAGTTCTGTTGACCTCTCCTAATACGTTTAACATCGCACCAATAGAGCCTCTTACTGCTGCATCGGGATTGGTCATACCATTTAGGGCCTGTGCTAATCTTGGGTTTCCATTGATGGTAAGCACGATGTCACGGCCGTTTCGCTTAACAACTACTTGATGTTGATGCAAATCCCTGCTATCCACAATACGATAAGGTATGTTTACTGCATCCGCGCCGTGCTTGTAATCTTCAGGGAACTCCTCCTGTAGCTTTGTCATGCGCTCTTCAAATTCCTGTAGCTTTCGTGCAACATCTTCCGCACTATCTTCGGCTTCAATGTCATTAGGGAATACTGGCTCCCACTGGTCATCTTCTTTGTTGTGTTTCAGCCATAAGTCGCCAACACTAATCAAATCGCTCGGATGATTGAGTACAAAGTTTAAGAAACGCTGTTTTACAAGCACATTTCTATTACCTTGTGCAATGGCACTCTCTGCCATATTTTCCATATTTGCAAGTGGGTCATCTGCTTTGGAGCTTCTTCCCTTTGCTGTCTTAATAGGAGCGTTAAAAGCGCTGTCTCTGTGGGTAAGGTAACCGTACGCCTCTCTACTTGTCTCTTCATCAAAGCCTCTTAGAGGAATGTAGTATTTATACATACCTTTAATATCCTCGTATGTTTCTTTATTCATCAGCCCACACTCGAAACTCTTTGAAAGGATACTATTATTTACAGCTTTTATCTTATTCCATAGTGCTTTTGTGTCGTGTGCTTCTTCATACTCCCTTACCATTTGCCTTGCTGCATCTTCTGCCACTTCGATATCGTCTTCGCCTGTAAGGGCTGTAAGACCAGCGTAGTCCCGTTCTCTCGCTTGACTGATAAAATCATCCAGAGTTTTATTGCCGTCTTCGTGCTTGTGGCTGTAAATGTCGAAATCTTTTTGCGCATTACGTTCAGCCATGATGACATTACGTTCTAAACCATGCTTAGCCATCATATAATCTGTTAGCTGCTGACGCTCTTCTTTCGTCTTAGCAATCTTTGATACTTCATTGAGTAGGGGGTTAAACAGAAGTGTTGCAAAGGCCTTTACTTCTGCTTCATTCACACTTGAAAGCCTATTTTCGCCTAAGTAAGCGTTTTCAAAGCCCTCTATATCCTCAATATGCTTTTTGTCGTCAGCAATCATCAGCATTGCATCATGTAGACTTCTCATGCTATCAATCATAGCTTCTTGCGTCTGATACAATCCACTTCTAATACGCTTTTCGTATTTCTCTCTTACCTGCTTGCGCTCGTGTACTTCGGGATCACCCTCATTGTCTCGCAACAATATATCGCTATCTTTGTTATTGTCTGCAGCGTGACTGCTCATACTTTCGCTCGTATCTTCCTTATTATAATTACCAACACTTAGCGAGTTCTGTTTATCAATATCAGCTGCTTCGCCTAAGATGCTACGATATCTGCCAGGCTCTTTTAGATTCTCAAAGCTCCTCCAAAGGATGTAACGAAGTTCATTGTCCGAAAGGTCCTCTCCGTTATAGTCTTTGAATCCAACCTTATGAAGCATATCAAAGAACCACCTTTTGATTTTCTCAAACCAATTATCTTGCATGGCATATTCAAGGTTGGTGTCTTCTGCGAGCCTTGCTAAATACTCTTCTGTCGCAACATCTATCTTTCCGCCATATTTCTTTAATGCAAGATTGGCGATTGCTCGGCGCACTTCATCACTTCCATGTGCATATACATTATATATAAAGTCATCGAAGTGATTTCCGAAGAGTTTGCGAAGTCCATAGTGTGCTACAGCCTCATGGAGGATTGTTGTTACAACATCTTGTGGACTGCTGTGGTTACCAATAACGATTGTTATGCGGTCTGTTTTGGGGTCATACCAACCCTTAGCCTTGGCGCGTTTACCCTCTAAGCCTACACTTTCCGCATCTTCGATGATATCTACCTTATCATTTAGATGCAACTCTTTGATTGTTGTTTGTGCCATTTCATGCGCACGTCTGATTTGTCGCTGTCCATAGGCTTGCTGCTGTGCTTTGGTGTAGTGAGAAGTGTTTGAAGTTGTTACTTCGGAAACGCTTTCTTCGCTATCACGTAAAATATCTGCATTGATATTTGGATTATGGAAATCTTTTATTATCTTTGCAGCAGAAGAAAGCTCATCCTTGTATGTGGCATCCGCATTGAGAGCGGAAGCGCTTATATAAGTTTGGGCTTTTTCTTTGTCTACACTTAGAAGTTTCCCATCTAATATCCATTTTATTACACCTTTATCTTCTTTTCCAAAAACAGAAGATACGATATTAAAGTCAGCCTCACCCTTTTTGTTAACTTCTATACTTGCAAGTGTATGATGTCCATTTAACTTTATATCTAACAAGATTGCAAAGCTATCCTTGTGACTACCTTTGAATACTGCAATTGGGTTTTGCAGTGAAAGAGGTAAATTCCTTAAGTCTTGCAAACTGAAGTTATGCACCTTAGATTTCTTGAACAATTTATTACCATAAAGGACTATTGGCTTTAATGGTAGACCAGCAGATTGCAACATGTAAGACGGCAGACCTAAACTCAAACGTGTAGATTGTACATTTCCCTCGTTAAGGCCGATTAGTTCCTCGTTAAACTTATCGTTGACATCTTCTATATCCTCACCATTTTCTTCTCTGTACAATACATCTTCGTCATCTTCTACAGCTTCGCTAAGGTCCTCTGCAGCTTTTATATCCTTGTCGAGGTCCGCATACTTAGCCTCCTTTGCAGCAAGTTCCTCTTTCATCTTTTCGGTATATTCCTCAACGTGAACCTTAGCTGCTTCCAACTCTTTCTCGTACTCAAAAGGTTTGCCCTCGCGCTCTGTAAGCTGTTTCAACTCCTTATCGTAACGCTCTATAGCATTGTTCATCTTATCAATACGCTCACGGAAGTCGTTACCGCTGACAACATCTTCTAAGATATCTGTTACTGCATTTTTAATATATCCGTTCTTTACAGGCACATCTTCTAAGCCTAATTCCTTGCAGGAATAGGTCATAGTGCGATGAACATTATTAAAGATGTTGATACCCTTATAGGTAATCTCTTTTTCAATGTTGGTCTTAACATCGAAGTTAAACCCACCTATAGTAAGCGTTGTATGTCGCTCTTGGCTTTCTGAACGCTTGGATTCTTTAAGCTTGTCTATTGCATCTTTGATAGACTTGTTATGCGTCTTAAAGAACTCGTCCATTCCCTCAATGTCGTTAAACGTTTTGCCGTTTACACTGATTTTGTTATCGCTCTTTTGCTGTTCAATCTTGGATAAAGCCTTGTTAGCTGCGTCCAACATAGCCTTTGCGCTATTAATCTGTGCGTTTAATGTTGGCTTCTGCTTATGGATATAGATTTGGTCAGCCTCCCACTGCTTATGCTTTGCGTTGTACTTTCTTAGTTCTCTTTCTGCTTGTTGCTTCATCAGAGCGTACTCGCTACCTGACAATTGGGCTACAACATCTCCGAAGACGTCTTCTTCCTCTTCCATGTTGCGATTGTTCATTGCATCTTGCATGAGTTGTTTTCCACGCATCACACTACCTGCAATCTCGCCTTTGGTCTTTAAGCGTTGGTAAGCCGTTACATCCAAACTATCCTCTACGCCAAATCGCAAGATATGAACTTCTTTATCCATATCTTTATGAATATTACCTTGTCTTAATATTCGGCCATTGCGTTGTGTATAGTCCATAGGCCTATTGGGTGCGTCAAGATGAATTAGCGTGTTAAGCCTCTCTTGGATATTAACACCTGTTCCTAATGTAAACGTAGAACCTAAAACAACACGTATATCACCTGCATTGACCTTATCGAATACTTCATGCTTCTTCTTTTGGCTAAGGTCGTTAACAATAGCGATTTCATCTTCGGGAACGCCAGCTTTTATAAGTTTTTCCTTGATATCTCGGTAGAGGTTGAATCCGCTCTGTTTATTCTTGTATACATCGGCAAAGATAGCAATAGTGCCTTTATAGGCCTTTGTATCTTCTAAGGCTTTTAGCGTGCGTCTTACTGCTTCATTGGTCTTGCTGTTTAGCTCGTCTTCTGCATCATTCATCACAAGACGTGGATCTACGGCTGCAGCTTTAGCTATACCATACATTACAAGTGGTACAGGATTATTTTTCTTCTCTGCTGCAGGGAGTTTTTCGTATTTTGCAAGCTCGTTTTTGACAAACTTCATTACCATGCGCAAAGATTTGGTCTGTGGCAGGTAGATATCCTCGGCCTTATCTCCAGCAAGTTTTGGTAATTGCTCTTTTAAGTCTGTAGCCTCTTCTGTAAGGAATGTATCACTAACACTGCTCCATATACGCGCTAATTCAGGTAAGTTGATATAACCCTTAAAGCGGTTCACCTCTTCGAACTTGCCGTTCGTCTTGAACTCGTTCATCTGTGATATATTTCCAAAGTTACGAGCAAAATCGTCAAAGTAATAGATGCCGTAGTCTTCCATGGTATGCTTAGGCATAAGATAACGCATGAATGACCATATTTCGGCTGCCGTATTACTGATAGGTGTACCTGTTGCAAACACAACATTTTTGCCTCCGCTCTTCTCCATGACACTCTGACACTTCAAATAAACACCTTGTGACTTTTTAGAATATGAAGGATCTATGCCCTTTACTCCACGCTGCATTGCTGTAGCAAAGCCTAAGTGTTTATATTCGTGCGCCTCGTCAATAAGAAGTGCGTCAATACCCATGTCGTCAAAGTTAGCAACATCATCAACTTTTCGGTCTAACATTTCTTTAGCCCTTACAGATGCGTTTTCCATTGCAACGGCACGCTTCTTGGTATCTGTTGGCTTCTTCTCTACTTGTTCATCGTCTTGCTCTGCAAGCATGGCAGCTTCGCCGTAAAGTCTCACGATTTCTCTTTCAGCCTTTTTAAGGTCTCTATTGCTTGCGCCTGCCTCGTGCAATGATTCTAATACGTGAACCTTTTCGTCTATCTTCTCATGGATGAATGTTATCTCACGCTCTTTGCTATCGGGAATCTGATTAAACGTGCTTTGTGGTACGATAATCATGTCCCAATCGTTATATTTAATCTTGGCATAGAACGTTTTTCTACCCTCTGCTCCTCTGTCTTTATTCTCTAAGGCAAGTATCTTTGCATTAGGGTAAAGTTTCTTTGCACTCGCACTAAATTGGTCAATGGTGGAGTTCTGAACAACAACCATTGGCTTTTTTGCTGTACCAAGTCTGCGCATCTCCATTGCAGTGGTGATAAGAGTGTAAGTCTTACCAGAGCCTACCTCATGTGCCAACATAAGATTTTCCATTGTACCTCTTACGGCTGCTCTTGCTTGATGACCACGTAAGGTAACATCATGGCTCGCGCTAACGAAATGCTTAGGATACATATCATCAGGGATAGACTTCGGAACATAGTTATTGAATTTATCGTTATATTCCTTTTCAATAAAGTTAGATAACTTCTCGTCTGCTTGCATCTTTTCACGCATCCAGTTCTTGAAATCGTCCCTTATCTCATCTACGCGTGTTGCGCAAGCTTGCGTTGCTTCCTTATCAGATACGTCCTTATCGTTAATCTTTTTGTGTACAACAATGCTCTTATTGGTCATGGCTGCTTCGATAAGTTCATGCCCTAATATTTGCTTGTCGCATTTCTCGCTATACACCCCAAATTCACGATTCCGTCCTATATCCTCGTAACCTAATGTGTTAATGCTCCACGAGCCACCTAAGTTGATTACCTTAGTAGATAGGTCGGTTTTCTCCTTGATATACTTCTCAAATACCTCTGTTGGAATCCATGAAGAACCAATATTGAACTCTATCAAGTGCGGAGGAATGTTGCTTGGCATAACATTTTCAAGCGCTTGTATGTTCTTATCAAAGATTCCGTTGTCGTTGCTCTCTCTGGCCTGTGTTAGCTTCTCACGAACATTACCACTAAGATAATCGTATGAGATAACAATATCGCGACTTATAGGGTCTTCAAAGCCAAGGCCTGTGGAGAGTATCTCTTGTTTTACATCTTCTTCGCCCTTGCCGAGTTCTTTCGCAATATAAGACACATCTACACGCCCATTCTTGTATTGACTAATCAATACTCCCTCTTTTACATCTTTCGGGTGTACCTCTTTCTCTACAGAAACTACGCGTTTATTGAACACATCTCCCTTAGTAAAGGTTTGTATTCGATTGCCCTTATCGTCGTTACTCTCTTTCATGCTCTCTAAGGCAGCAACATTTGAGAACTCTAAGTCGTTTCTAAGGAAAGATATTGCAGGGTTCTTTTGGAAATGGCCATAGGTTTCTGTAAAACTATCAAAGGCTTTGCTTAGCTTCTCCTGTAAAGGCTTTAGCCCCTCATCACTTGTGTTGTTAGTCTGATACTCTAATAGCTTATTTAACGCATCTTTAATCTCGGTATAAGCCTTGAAACACTCTTGCTTGCTGTGTCCTTTTACCTTGTTGTCGTTAACGTCAAGTGGAATAGCCTTACCAAAGTGAGCAATGCAAAGTTCATTATCCTTGTTAAGAATCAAGCTACCCTCTTTAACATCGCTGCCTAAGTCACTATATGTTGGTGTTTCATCCTGCTTTTGTGCTGTGCTTAGATTGCTTTCTTCCCTCTTGTTTTCAAAGTCTTTAGCCCACTGCTTTAGACGCTCATCTTGATTAATATTAGCCTGTGGATAACAAGCCTTACTCGTTGGACGGAATGTGTTATCCTCCTCAAAGCCGAACTTCATAACACCTCCCATGTTCTCGGGGTGGTTTACAAAGTAGCTATTGTAGTCCATTGAAAGCGGAGTGGCTTTATCTTTATCGTTCAGATATTCACCTACACGCTCACTGGCTATCTTGCTAACGTCAATAGCGTTTGCACTCTTCTTGCCATTCACGCGTTTGCGTACTACTATGATATCGGATGTAGCACCAGTACCACCAAAGGTCTCATTGTTAAGTCGGAATGCGCCTATAACATCTGCACCTCCGTCACTAACAAGCCAGTCTCTAAGGCTTTGTGAATTGTCAAGCGTACCATTTGATGATATAAAAATACCAATACCACCTGCACTTAGCTTACGCACGTTTTTAGCGATACAGAAGTCGTGAATGTTTCTAAATCTACGGCTTAGATCCTTGTCTCCTGTAGTATCAATAACATGTAGCCCTGTAATAAATGGAACGTTGGTGATAGCTAAATCTATGCTACCATTCGGTATGCGAGTATCTTCAAAGCCTTGTATGTCGACCTTTGCATCAGGGTACAGCAGGGAAAGTATTCCTCCTGTTGTAGAATCTTTCTCTACAGCATGAATATCGCTGTTCTCGCTGATAGCTTTTGGCATTTGGCCTAAGATATTACCAACACCTGCACTACCTTCTAAAATACGACCGCCCTTAAAGCCAAGTGCCTTTACTATATCCCACATGCTATCAATAACGTGCGTCGGGGTATAGTAAGCGCTGTTACGGCTCATTTCTGCATCAAGAAAGGCTTCCTCGCCGAGTAGTGACTTTATCTCCTCTCGAGTTGGATTCTTTGCCCAGCCACTTTGCGTAAAGGCAGAACCAAGTCCACCCCAACCACTAAACGAACGGAGTACAGCCATTTGTTCGGGAGTGGCTTTCTCTCCACTCTCGATAAGTTGTTGCATCAGCTTAATGGCGCTGATATTCGCTTTAATGCGTGAAAGTTCTGTTTTTGGTGCGTACTGCTCACCACGTTCTACGTGGTTATTGCCTTGATTCTTCTTTAAGCGTTCGCTGCTAACAGGTGATTTAGATAATCCTGTGCTTCCTGTGGTGTCAGACTGAGGATGTGACTCGCCACGTCCACCCATTCGTCCGCTGTCAGTTCGCTCATTTTCATTCCTTGTGCTCTCTCCCACCTGTGCATGAGGTTTAGATTGGTGTCCTCTTTCTCGTTGGGCAGTGCTGGTGCCAGGTCGTACTTCAACTTTCTCATTGTCATTTTGTTTTGGTTTGTTATCAGCGTTCTCATTACCGAACAAATCTAATTGATTGTCCTGCTTCAAAGATACTGCTTTTTTCTTATCGTTATTCTCCTTAGACGAATTATTTTTTGAAGCCTTGCTCTCTTTTGGCTTTTCTTCTTGCTGCTCTTCCTTTCCAGGAAGTGGTGCTATGTCTTTATAGTTGACAGCTTCATATAATACAGGAGCAAAGCCTGTGTCAAGTACTGGTTTGCCATTCTCAAAGTCAAAGATAGTTGCTTCCTTACCTTTGTAGAGTACTTTGTCACCAACTTTGAGGCCGTGGTGGTCCTCTTCTACTTTCTCGGTTGGCCTTTTCTCTTCTTCATCTTTAATGACATGATCACTAATCTTTGCTTCACCTTTTGTGGCAAGCGTGTTATACAATGAATTGAAGTCAATCGCTGTTGGCCCAACATCATTTGATTTGCTTTCTTCTTGCTTATCCTCTTTTACCTCTTTAGGCTCACTTATACTAAACGTTTCATCAGCAAATGATTTAGCATCATCTGAATTATTGAATACAAAGCCTTTGACGAAATTTGACCAATAGCCACCACCATGCTGCTTTGCTTTTTCCTTACGCTTTAGATACGCATCACGGCTTGTACGTTCGCCCTTATCTCTTACCACCCATATATCAACATCTTTCTTATTATTGTGTTGCTTGGTGATAGAGTAATTGTCATTGTCTATATTACTATCATCTTTAGCCTCTTTCGTATCATTATCTTCCTGCTCTATATTATGTTCAATGGTTTGCTCGTTGTTTATCTGCTCTGCTGTGTCGAAAAGTGTTGGACTTACTTCTTCGCCATTTTTGCCTATTGTGGCAACATCGAACGCTCTTACTTCCTCGTAGGAGGTCATATCCTTAGACAATTCCTCCATTTCGGGCATATCGCGTGCACCATTATAGAATGCTTTAAGGTATGGTCGTACAGCGTCTCCTAAGTCCTCAATCATCGCCTTTGCGAAGTCGACAAACTTACGAGTACCTTTTTCTATGTGATATACGGCCATTTCTGTACCAATAGCAAGTACTTCGGGATCAACACCCATGTTCAGCTGTCCCAACTTAGCACGCATACGTTTCTTTAATTCCGCATAGCGTTCATCGGTAACAAGACGATTGCTACCTTTGCTCTCAATAGGATGTTGTACTTTCACTTCTCCCTCTGTTTTAACAGAAGAATATTTAGCAAAAGGCTTTGTCTTTCGCTTGCTGCTATCAACCCACTTCTTGAAGTCTTCTTTGCTAACCCCTGTTATGCTTCCTAAGCCTTGCCAACCCTTTTCATAATTAGAAAGGTATGCTTTCTCCGCACTTTCCATGTCAGCAAAGCCGTACATTACCTTATGCTCGTCAAATGACCCGTCTTTATTAACTTGGTCTACAACATACACATTACCCTCTGCAGGATTATCTGATAAGAAGATGTCGATATGGTCTCCGTCTACGCTCTCTGTACCTTTTATGTACCCATAGGTGTTATGCATTTCGCTTTCCCACTTGTTGCCGTTAGCATCTGTTCCACGCCTAATGCTACCCTTGGGCTGCTCTATAGTTACATCAAGGCCGTCTACCTTAATATGCCCTTTCTTGTAGTTACCTGCTTCTTTCTGCTTTTCTGTAGGGTTGGTATCTACTTTCGCTTCTTCTGCCTTACGTATGCGATTCTCTTTATCTACGCTGGCGATACGTTCTGCCTTAGCAAATAAATCTTCGTTATCTGATACGTTTTCTTTTGATATTTCTTGCTTTGTATCAGATAGTTTATTATCTTTGCCAATGAAAGCATCGTTCAATGGTAAAGTCACCCCATTGGTCTCACGATTGGAAGGAGGAGTTGTTAAAGTCTTTTCAGACGATGCTTTTTCTTTCTTACTCCTACTTTTATCAAATGCCGTTACTACCCAGTTCCCATTTTCAATAACATTGCCGTTTGTGTCGCGTGTTTGTTTCTGTATTGCTACGCGATAGTCGTTGTAGTCAATGACAACCTTATCTTTATTCTCGCGTGTTATAGCTCCGTTATCAATCGTTTGCTGTATGACTTTCGCTGCTTCTTCGATATTTCTAAAGTCGTTTTGGTCTTCGATGTGACGCTTGATAATATGTTCAAGTCCACCCTTACTATCACCCCATACAAGACTTATGTCGCCAATATCATTTCTATGGAATACTCCTAACAAGTTTCCACTCTTATGATTGACAAGGAACTCTATTGCTTCTTTTACTTTTCCCTTGAATTGGTCGTAAACCTTACCAAATACACTTGTTCCTATTGGTTTTGGTTCGTTTCCCTCATCGCTTCCGCTAACAGGCTCATTTTGTTGAACGCTCGCTTTTCGCTGTTCTGTTGCTTCTCTAATTGCTCGTTGTTGTTCTTCTTCTGTTCCATAATCTATTAATCGTTTAACATCATTCCATATTTCCTCTTTGCTCTTCACGCTACCACTGAACATATCTAATTGCCCAGCTGCGCTATCAGCTGCCTTTTGGTTATAAACGCTAAGAATCTTTTTTAATTGTGTACTTCTGCTATCATTCAATACATCTGCTAGCATTAGCATAGTGGCATTGGTATAATCAGCAATGGTATCTCCCTCGTCAAAAGCGAACAAATTTTGCTGGCGTGCATAATAGCTTACTTTGTCACCTGCTTTGTGACTATCTTTGCGCGCCTTGTAAACTAAATCTATCGCTTCTGCGAGTTCCTTTTCAAGACTATACTCTTCGCCTAAAGCCTTATTGTTGACAATCTCTGCAAGTGCTGTTATGATAGATTGACGCATGCTCTTAAACGTGGTTATCTCTCTTACTGCATCGGGATTACTCTCAAAAGCCTTGCCGATAAGCATGTTTTCGAGCACTTCTTTACCTTGTATAGATATGCCGTCTCCATCAAACATTTCTGCTGCCTGCGCTTCGCTTAATACACCAGCCTGTATTAATTCCTTTATAGCTTCGTGGGTAGCTTTATTATCTGCATAGAAGTCGCCTAATGTGTCATAGCTATTTACAGAGCGAATAATGCGCGCAAAAGTGTTGTCGTCTACAACCTTTCCTAACTTCACGGCATGTTCTGTTTTGCTTTGTCCTTTCATCTCCTGTTGATTGAACTTAGCAAATGTCTCGGCATTATAAGGCATGTCTACATCTGGAACAAATACAACACGAGGATGTTTCATACCCTTTACTTGTTCGGTGGTGAAGCCATACTGCTGTGGATACTTCTGCAAATGTTCTGTATAGGCAGTGTCGGTATTGTCTCTCGCTGCAAGTTCACCTGCCATGGTTCTACCATTGCCACTAAGTACCACGCCGTCATTGCTAACAACGACAGGGGTCTGTAACGCTCTACTATCGTAATCACGTGCTATGTTACGAGTAACATTTTGTGCATCTTTGTCACGCTCGTAATCTCTATCATTAACGCTTTGTCCGTTTTCGTCTACAGGGAATCCCTCTGTTTTAGCAAATTCAGATGTAGCGTTATGCGATGCACTTGCAGCACCACTCTCGGTAAGAACATAATGGCCACTAATACGCTCTCCGTTCGGCAAGATGATTTCATTCTTTGCTCCGTCAATCTTCGTGGCGTTGTCCCACTTTTCCTTGATAGATTGAGCAACGTTGTTCGCGCCACGCTCTTTCTGCTCGGCTTGCTTCTGTAATTCTTCTTGCTGTCGCTGTTCTTCGGCTTCCTTTGCCTTGCGTGTCTCTTCTGCTTGTGCTTCCGCTCTCTTGCGTAATTCGACTGCATCGGCTTTGTCCAGCTCACCTTTTACAGCGTTCCAATAATCAACTTTCGCTTGTGCTTCTTCCACTCTCCCACTATATTCCTGCTTTGCCTGATTATATTTCTGTAGGCTTGTGCCTATTGTTGGGGGATTCTTCTTTGCTTTCTCTAAAGCCTTAGTTGCTTCTGATAAATTAGCGTCAACAAAGCCTTTAAGTTCCTCTTTGCTTAACCCTGCTTCATTTTGGAGGTATTCGTAGGCCTTGGTCGGCTCTACTTTTGCGAAGTCGGGATCGCCCTCATCAGTCATTGGCATTGCCGGGGCTTCGGCCTCTTCACTCTCTACAGCAGGTTCAGGCTGTTCTATTTCGTTTTGCTGCTGTGAATCTTCTGCATTTTCAGTACCGAAAGGTACTTGTACTTCCTCTTCTGCCTGCTGCGCGCTTGCCTTTCTTGTAAAGTTAGCCATATCCTGCAGCTGCTCTTTGGACATTACTACGGGTTGAGAGGTATTGTTATCTACTGCAACTGCTACGCTGCCATCTCCGTTATCCTGCAATATAGTGTAGTTATGCATTTGGCCCTGCTCGTCTAAAAGCTGATGTTCTGTACCTTGTGCAAAGTCGACAACGCCGTTTATCATGTTCGCTTTTTCTTGTGCAAAACTATTTCGAATATTGTCTGCAGCATTCTGCTTTTCCTCTTCCGCGTCAATGGGAAAGTCTACAGTGAGGACTTGGTCGGGTGTAGAGTATTCAAGTTTACCTGTTACAGCGTCACGGATGATAATCTTTTTAGAAGACTTGGTATGATTTACGCCTTTTCCGTCATCGTGTAATACAACATTTCCGTTTATGATATAGACTTTCCTGTCGTCTGTATTCATCGTTGCAGGATGAATCATGCCGTCTTTCACATTCTGTCTTTCCTTAATAGTAGCATCGCTTTCAGAAATCATGCTGTCGAGGTCGTCTCTTACGCGTTGAATCATGCCGTCATACGCTGCCTTTGCATTTGCATACTCAAGGACCTCTTCTGCATGCGCTTCATCGCCTTTCGCTCTTACCTTTTCTGCATAAGAAATTGGGTCCTCATCTATTTCGTCTATGATAGGTGAATCTTCTCCGTACGAGTTCTCCATTTTCTTAAGCTGCATCTCATACTCATCTTTGATAGGTGCAAGACGCTCGTCTTCTGCATTGTAGCCGTCCGAATAAGAATTGTTTGTAGCCTCTACAGCTGCTTCTTGTGGGGTGTACTCTTCTGCCTCCTTAGCATTATTGGCTTGTGCAATGTTGAATCCTCTATATTTAGTTAGATTACGCACATAGTTAAGTGCTGCACTCTTTTCGTCTACGTTAAGCTCTTTGTTGTCGAAGATATCTTTTACAACAACTTGTGCCATGTTGGCATTGTCTGTACCGTCTATTTTATCTTTTAATGCATTCCATTTTTCAGGGTTAATGGTCCGCGCGGCACTCTTATCCGCTTTGTTTAAGCCGTGCTTATACTTCATATACTCTGCGGTGTGCATAGTAAGAGGCACAGCGCCCATGAGTGCGCCCATAGTGGCACAACCAAGCCAAATGTCTACGTGATTCCTCTTATCGGTCATGTCGCGATACGCGTCACCTGCATGCCCTGTAAGCGCATCAAACAAGCTGCCCTCATATTCTTCTAAGGCTTCACCAGGTATACCATTATAGCCGCCTTTCTCTAAAAGAGTGGTGTATTGCTTATACCACTGCTTGTTTCCTATGCTTGTCAGGAAGCCAGCAATCTTGCTAAGCCCTATTTTCTCTAAGCCTTTCTTCGCAAGATTACCTAAGTATTTACCTCCAGGAATGAACTCTCCAGCCATTTCAGAGCCGTTTTCTCTTATCTGCTCTCGTTCAGCAGATACAAGCGCGTGCATAATAGAGTCTTGATTCTCTACCTTATAATTACCTTTCTTGTCGATGGTGACATTTCCTGCGGTCTTTCCTGCCATATTGGCAATAGTGCGCCCAATTCCAGTTGTGTTACTTATCGCTGCACCTGCTGTATGCGCGCCTATAAACATGCCTGTTGCTTTGAGCGTGCCTCGTGCTAAGGCTTTCATTGACGCTTTAGCAAGCCCCTCACCAGCTTCTTTTGCGATATACTTGCCTGCTACTTTCATTCCTGCTCTTGTGATACCTTTAGAGATACTCTTAGCAAGGTCTGTAGCACCAGGCGCAAATAAAAAGTCTTTCGCGAAGTCTAAAGAGTTCGCCATCATACCACCTGCGCGCGCCCACATTCCATACTCGCTTTCATACTTAGCTTGCGTTTGGTCGTTTATATTCGTGTTCTTTAAGACTGCTTCCGCGGCGAGTTCCTCTTGTGTGAGCGGTTTCCCTTGCTGGCGCTTACGATTAATGCTGTCTATATATTTTTGAGCATTTTCTATCGCTGTTGCATCGCGCATCTCACTCATGCCGTCAGAAAAGGTGTAGCCATTTGTCGCCACGTTGGCAAAGTTATGCCAAAATTCGTTCATCTTGCCCTGCTTCTTGTCCTCAAGCGTTGCTATCGTTTGCTTGTTCTTGCGAAGTGCTGACATAAGCTGCATATACTGCTCATCGTTTTCAAAGCCTTGTCGTTCTGCGTCTTTTCCTGCTGCGTTAGGGTCTATGCCTGAATGCGCTGCTCCTGCAGCTTCCTTGATAATCCTCGCGTACCACGGCGTTTCGTTGTTTCTCTCCTCTAACTGCTGCCTACGCTCTGCAATAGCTTTCTCTAAGCGTTCACGCTCCGCATATGCATCTTTTAAGCTATGCTCTACAGGGTTAATCTCTTGCTCCTTATAATCATCTATGACACCTTGAGATAAGTCAGCTTGCGCTCTATTGTCGTACTGATTACCCTCTTCATCAGTATAGGTAGGCTTACCTAAGTTGTTTTCCTCAACAACCTTTCTGTTTTGGCCTAATTTCACGGGGGCGCTTTCGTTTACTCCTACCTTTGTAGGGCGTACGTCAAGCCCTTTTTGCTTATTAGTATAGTCTATCTTTCGCTTTGCGCGTGCAAGATTTTCCCTCGAGCCTGCAATAATACCCCCTGCAATGCCAGCATACCGATTTCGTTCTTCTGCCGTCATTGGCGTTGCGGTGCGTGGCTGCACTTGCTGCCACACTTGTGGCTGTGCTTGCTGCTGTGGGCGTTGTGTCTGCTGTACTTGTGGTTTCAGCTGCACTTGCGTCTTTGGTGCTTGCATATGCTTCATAAACTCCTCATAAGAGCCACCTATTTGCGCACCATTATTAGAAAGCAAGTCATACACCTGCTTTCTATTCTCGTAGTTGCCATTCCCTAAAAAGCCTCGTTTGAATGAATCATAGTCTTGTTCGTAACCACCGCCTTTTAGCGTGTCATATACTTTCTTAAGCTTACTTGTATCAATTGCCATAGTTGTTGTTTTTTGCTTTATAGATTAAAAACGTAATCCGCTTGCCCATTTTTTGGGATTGCGTGAGTGGCCACCCTTAGCAACCTTTTTAGTTGTTGTTGTGTTTTGGTCGAGGGCTTGTCCTTTCGTTGTAGATGTGACGTTGACATAATCATCAACCCACGTGCCTTGCTCCCTTGAGAATCTTTCCTGTGCTGCTGCTGAAGAGAAAGCATGTTTATTACCTTTCTTATCATACGCAATAAACTCTTTATCGTTGCCATTTTTCATCTTTACAGCCTTAATGCGGTTAGATTTGGCATCACTAAGGTTCTTTAGTGCTATAGCAAGATTTTTCTTCGCTGCTGTTCTCTCTGTTTCTGTTTTCGCGCCTAACAAGTCTTTCTTAGCCTTTTGTATATCTGCTTGTGCATCTGCAATAGCTTTTTTGTTTTGTGCATCTGCTTCCGCACCTGCAATCTTTGCTCCTGCTAAGTCACGCTGCCAAGCGTGCTCTTCTTCCTGCATCTTCATTCTCTGTGCTGTCATGATTGCATTCTGCTTGCGCGCCTGATCCTCGTCTTGCCTGCGTGCCTCGTTATCGGAAAGCTGCGCACGCTTAAGCACATATTCAAGATATTTGTCCCTGTTCTCCTTGCGTTCTTTCTGCATCCTATCTAATAGCGCTTGATGACGCTGCAGCATGCCGTCTTTGTCGTTGTAAGCGTGAGGCGCATCCTGCGTTGTAAAATGGAGGTTTGCAAGGGCAGAAATGCCATCACCGATGCTTGCCCAGAGAAGTCGGCGCTTCTCCCTCTTCTCTCTTTGTTCTCTCTCTCTTTCGTTTTCAGGCTCTCTACGCTTAATCTCCTCGTCCATGAGGCGCTGCATAGCCTCGTAATCAAGCTGCCTTTTCTTCTCTGCCTCCTGCTGTTGCGGTGTCTTCTCGAGTTGATAACCTGTAAGCCTTTCAACGTCATTAGCGTTAACAGCGTTATCGGGAGTATCCGTCATCGAGTAAAAGGTGTAGTCGGACTTCTTTATCTGCTGCGGTTGTGGAGGTTGCGCCGCAGGCTGCTGTGGTGCTGCTACAGGCTGCTGCGGTTGCTGTTGTACAACAGGGGTACTTTGTCCTACATTGCCATTTGTCACCTGCGGATTATTAGCTGGAGGAACTATCGGCTTAGCACCCTCTACGCGCTCACTAAAAGGCTGCTCATCGGCCTTTGGCTTGATTACGCTTTGCGGTTGCTGCCCCTCCTGCAATGAACTATCAATCGGTGTTGCGCGCTTGTTTAGAATAGCACCAAGCGCGTCTATTTTCTTACCCATAAATGCGCTTATTCGTTATTTTTCTTATTCGGATTAAAAATGCCGTCTGCAGAGATGAGATTGTTTCCTACTCCCTCTACTGCTTGTGTCGCCTGCGCAATATTCTGCGCGCGCTGGTTATTCATCTCGTTTGTCTGCTGTTGCAACGCATCTTTCTTGCTCATATACTGCTGCTCTACTGCATCTTTTCTTTGCTCTCCTGCTACAGCAATACGCGAAGTTGCATTTGCAATAGCTTCGTTGTTCGCCTCTTTTGTAGCTGCAACGCTATCCTCTGTACCTCCCATAACGGCTTGCCTGCCTGCTGCAGCGCGGTTGCGGTTACGGATATTCTCTTCTGCTGCATTGAGTAAGCGTTGCGTGTCGGCACGCTGCAAAGAATCTTCATTGTAGCGCCTGTTGTACCAATTCTCATTTTCGGTCTTTTGACGCTCAATCGCTTCGCGTATTCTACGCCTTGCCTTTGCTGCGTTAATACCTCCTATAATACTGCTTCCTACTTTCAAAGCTGCTCCTACAATACTTGCTATCATAATAAGTGTGTATGTAAATAATTAAACCTTTTCGCAAAAATAATTACTTAATTTTGCATTGTATATTTATTTTTTTACTCTTATAAATAATGTGTATATGGCTGAAAAAACGAAAGAAAAGAAAGAAACAACAACTACTACAGCGCGCAAACGAGGTAGGCAAAAAGGATGTGTGAAAACAGGAGGACGAAAAAAAGGAACACCTAACAAGGCTACATCCCTATCTAAGGCTGTTATCTCACAACTACTTAGCGATTACAACGAAAGCGGATTAATGCTTAAGGACTTTAAGCAGCTTGACCCTAAAGAGCGCATGATGATAGCGGAGAAGTTATTGCAGTATACTATACCTAAGATGCAATCAACAGCTGTTGACCTTGCTGTAGACGAGGGCAAGAAGTCTATTGTCGACGTGCTTACCGACCTTTCAAAAGACGAGTAGAGCTATTCGAGAATCCTCTATTGTAGAAAAATCCAAGCGGTGTTCAACAGATTTTTTTACGAAAAAGAAAAATATGATAGCAAAAAATAAAACATGGGGCGGTAAGCGCAAAGGAGCAGGCCGCCCGAATATTACTAGCAAGGTATATTGCTATAAAGCAGATAAAGACCTCATTGCTTTATTAGACAATACAGAAAATAGAAATAGATTCATCAACGATGCTGTAAGAGAAAAGTTAATAAAAGATAGGTTAATAACAATGTGAATAACCAAAACGGCAACCTCGATTGTATGGAGGTTGCCGTTTTTTATATGTTGTCTATCTTCTTAAATGCGTCAATAATTGTCTTATTGAGGATGTGAGCATATGCTTTTTGTGTAGTACGTATATCTGAATGCCCTAATACCTTTGCGACAATTTCAATAGGATAGCCTTTATTTAACATCAGCATGCCACACGTGCGCCTGCCCCAGTGGCTTGCTATCGGCTTATTTATGCCTGAAGCTTCGGCAAGTATCTTTAATCGTAGGTTATAAGGCTGTTGCGTTATTTTAGGGAGCTTGTAATTGTATTTTACAAGTATATCCTTTAAGGCTGGCAGTACTGGTGTGAAATAAGGTTCGTGTGTTTTTACTCTCTCCCCTGAAAGCGTTGTTACTCCGTCTATCTCTTCTATCTTATCTACAGAAAAGTTCATGAGGTCTGTGTAAGCCATCCCTGTGTAGCATTGCACGAGAAACAAGTCTTTTGTTCGCTGTAGGCTGTTAGAAGTAGGCTTATAAGCTTCAATCTTATTAAGCTCTTCAATAGATAGCCACTTACCTTGCTCGCTTTCTCCACGCTTTATTTTCATCCCTATTGTAGGGTTATCCTTTATAATATCTCGCCTTATTGCATCATTGATGTATATTTTTAGGAACTTCATATAGCTATGAATCGTCTGTTGCCTCATTCCATGTGCGCTGCCGTCTGCATCTTCTATCATAATGCCTTGCAGGTAATTGTAGTAATCGGCAACATTGCTCTTTGTTAAGTCCTTAAAAGAAATTATCTTTCCGAACTTCTCAAGCGAAGATATAAGCTTTCGGTGATTCTTCTTTGTGCTTTCTAAAATGTCGTTGCGCTCTTCAATACGCCTTTCTACATATTCAATAAAAGTTTCTTTTGCAGAATCGGTCGCAACGTTACTCAAAATTTCTTCTAATTCCTCCCAGCTAAACGCCCTATCTTCGCTTATAAGAGTGTTTATCCAATCATCTACCTTGCCCTTAAACCCTATTAATCTATCGTTAAGTGCGATGCTGTCCATTGCTCTTACAACATAATTTCTCTCGCTCCACTGATCAGCATACACTTTTACCCCTGTACTTATCCATTTTCTTTTTCTAAGATAGAGGACTTCAAGCTGAACTAAGCCTTTCTTTTCTTTTGTTGCAACGTGCTTTCTATCGAAAACAAAACGTGTCGTAGGATATATTTTTGCCATGTTCTTTATTTTTTTTGGTATCACACTCGGTATCACAAAGGGTTCAAAATCGGGAATAATCGGGAACAATCGGGATATATTTTCCCTATTTTATGATACTATTATAGTTTCTATATTCCGTTTGCAATGTCTGTAACACTCTGATTATCAACTAAAAAGGGGCATCGCATTGATACCCCTTTTAGTGATTCCGTTGGGATTCGAACCCAAGACCCACAGCTTAGAAGGCTGTTGCTCTAATCCAACTGAGCTACGGAACCCCTACATATAAAACGTGTGCAAAAGTAATCTTTTCTATTGAGATATGCAAATCTTTTGAAAAGTTTTTCTAACTTTGCAAACATATTAGAATTAAAAAGATAACAAAATGCAATACTTTATTATTGAAAATGGTGCACAAGCAGGGCCTTTCTCACCAGAAGAACTTGTCAACACAAAGAATATATCTGCTGAAACTTTAGTTTGGACTGAGGGACTAAAAGATTGGACGCCTGCATGGCAAATTGAGGAGATAAGACAAGCCTTAGAGAATCGTATAAACACTCAACAGACTCCACCACCTGTTCCCGAAGCAATACAAAATAATACAAAGGAGGAAAAGCCACAAAATGAAAAGAAATGTCATAAAGCATGGTGGTTTATTCTCGCGACGATATTTGTGTTTCTAATTATACTGATAGTTAGTAACCCAAACAAACAAGATCATAAAGAGGCTATTAAAACAGAAGTTACAACGGCTATCAATAAATTGGCTGATAAGGACAATGACGAAGATGACCTCCTCACAATGGGAGTTAAAACGTTAATGCGCTTATTTGCTGGCACAACTGTTGATGTAACACTCGATCAGATTCTTAATTATCACAATTATCTCATTTATTCTTCAACAGATGTTACTTTTAATGGAGAGCAACATAAGGTTTCGTATGGTATTCTTGGCCATGTATTCACATTCAACGCAGATGATGTGGTAAGGAGTTATGAAGACTATAGCAAGACAACGAATGAAGCTTCTTCAACCGACAATGAAGAACAAACAACCAATAATATTGATAGTTTAAAGAGCAATATTGATAAAACTGTAAGCAAAGAAGCAGGAAAACTCGTAGATAAAGTTAGTAAGAAGGTTGAGGATAAATTAAACAAAGAGCTTGACAGCAAACTTGATGAGGTTTCTGATAGTGCAGAGAATGTTATCGACAAAATTATCAAGGCTTTAGAACTTTAATCTTTCAAATATAATCGGAAAAGAATGATTGACAGTTCTGCTTTTCAAGGTAAGAAAGCAACATATTACACATTGGGTTGTAAACTCAATTTTTCAGAGACATCTACCTTTGGCAAGATGTTATCTGACATGGGAGTCGTCACTGTAGACAAGGGCGAAAAGGCTGATATTTGTCTTATCAATACGTGTAGCGTCACAGAAGTGGCTGACCATAAGTGTAGGCAGGCCATCCACAGAATGGCACGTGAGAATCCAGGTGCATTCATTATTGTGACAGGTTGCTATGCCCAGCTTGAATCAGAGAAAGTAAGTAAGATTCCAGGTGTAGATCTCGTATTAGGTTCAAACGAGAAAGCAAATCTCATTCAATATCTAAACGAAGCCTTTACAAAAAGGGAAATAGGCGAAACACTTCATCAATTCCATTCTGTAAAGACAAAAGACATCAAGACTTTTCAAGCTTCATGCTCGAAGGGTAATCGCACTCGGTATTTTTTGAAAGTGCAAGATGGATGCAACTATTTTTGCACTTATTGTACCATTCCCTATGCACGTGGATTCTCAAGAAATCCTACGATTTCATCGTTAGTTAAGCAGGCTGAAGAAGCTGCAGCTGAGGGAGGTAAAGAAATTGTTTTAACTGGTGTCAACATAGGTGATTTCGGAGAAACTACGCATGAAAGATTTATAGATTTAGTAAAAGCCTTGGACAAGGTTGAAGGCATCAAGCGATTCCGCATCAGTAGTTTGGAACCAGATTTAATTGATGACGAGCTGATTGCCTTTTGCGCTGAAAGTCGAGCTTTCATGCCTCATTTCCATATTCCATTGCAAAGTGGAAGTGATACAGTTTTGAAACTGATGCACAGGCGTTACGATACATCTTTATTTGCGCATAAAATAAAACTTATTAAAAAATTGATGCCTGATGCCTTTATTGGTGTAGATGTAATGGTTGGTAGTAGAGGTGAAAAACCAGAATACTTCGAAGAATGTTATAATTTCTTAGAACAACTCCCCATCACACAATTGCACGTTTTTCCTTATAGTGAACGTCCTGGAACTACAGCATTAGCAATTCCTTACGTTGTAAATGAGAAAGATAAAAAACTACGCTCAAAGCGCTTGTTAGAATTAAGCGATAAAAAGACTCAGCTCTTTTATCAGAAATTTATTAGCTCAGAACGAGAAGTTTTGTTTGAAAAGGCACCACGCGGTAAAGCTATGCATGGATTTACAGACAACTATATCCGTGTTGAACTTCCTGCATCACTTGCAAAGGAAGAGTATGACAACGAACTTATACGTGTTAAGTTGGGTGACTTCAATCACGACAAATCCGCTCTTAAAGTAGAACTTATTTAGACATGTAAGCATGAAACTTGCAATAGTGATTTTAAATTGGAATGGGAAAAAAATGTTAGAACAATATCTGCCAAGTGTAATCAAATACTCTTCTAACCATGCAGATATATTTGTTGCAGATAATGCCTCTACAGATGATTCCTTAAAAATATTGGAAAGCAAATTCCCTGAAATAAAAATCATTGCATTAAACAAGAACTTTGGTTTTGCGGAAGGTTATAATCAAGCACTAAAAGAAATTGAAGCAGAATACTTTCTTTTATTAAATTCGGATGTTAGGGTGACCGAAAGTTGGCTTGTTCCACTTATAGATTATATGGATAAACATCCCGATGTAGCAGCTTGCCAACCCAAACTACTGTCAATTCATCATCCTAACGAGTTTGAATACGCAGGTGCATCAGGAGGCTTTGTGGATAAATTTGGATATCCTTTCTGTCGTGGAAGAATCTTTAATGTTATAGAAGAAGATAAGGGGCAATACGATTCTATCATTAATATTATGTGGGCTACAGGCGCTTGTTTATTTATCCGATCAAAAGACTTTTGGGATGCAGGAGCCTTTGACGGACGATTCTTTGCACATAATGAAGAAATTGATCTATGTTGGAGACTTAGGCTTAAAGGAAAAAGAATCGTATGTATTCCATATAGTAAAGTATATCATGTAGGCGGAGGCACTCTACCCAAGAAAAATCCAATGAAAACTTTCCTAAACTTCCGCAACAATCTCACTATGCTCTATAAGAATCTACCAGACAAAGAGCTTAAACAAGTTATGCGAGTCCGTTATTTTCTTGATTATCTTGCTGCGTGGCAAACTCTTATCTTCAATAGAAATATCGATGATTTCAAGGCTATTTATAAAGCCCGAAAAGCTTTTAAGAAATGGCGACATGACTTTGATGAAGATAGAAAGTCTATACAACAGCAAAGAGTTAACAAACAAATTAACGAACGAAAAAACTTCTCTATCCTCTCCCAATTCTACATTCATGGTCGTAGAAAATACAATACCATCATGGATTTTTGCAAATAACATCAACGCGGATTGGATGAGCTAAAAGTTCTTTCCATCTTCTTAAATATGAAAACCAACTCTGAGCCTGGTGGAAGCCATAAGACTCCTTATCACTGGAATAAGTAAGATAATATCTCAAATATTCATTCTGAGGTGCTATAATAAAAGCGTCATTCAAACTATCACAAGGCATCTCTTGACACAAATATTCATCAGGAACAAATATCCCCATTCCTAACGTTTGAGCATGAGCCATAATCGAATCTGTTGGATTACAACTTTTCCCCCAATTGCCTCGTAATCCTTCATGATCAGAGTATTCCTTTCCATTCAAGAGGTGTTGTAAACCAGTAAAAAAACGAATACTATCATTCAAAGGATTTAACCACGCCTCAAAAATAACATCTCTACTTCCCGCATATAATGTAAAACGTTCCTTAAGACTGATTCTGTTCTCTCCTTTCCTCCAAAGCAATCCTTTATCCGTTACTTCAACAATTGTTCGTATCGGGCCTTGACATACAATACGCTGACCACGATATTCAACATCATCTAACAATTGTTCTTTACTATCTATCCATCCACGCAAAGTACCTAATCCTAAAGCATTGCCAGCCCAAAGAATATCATCTCCATACCCGTCCAATAGTTGCTGTTTATTTGGATAAAATTGTGTATCTTTAATTTCAAGACCTTTCCGCTTCTTTCCATATAAATCAAGAGTCTGACGCTTATCAAAATATATTCTTAATGCGATCAATTCGTTTTCAAAAGCAACTCCATGATGATGCAGTAAATGAAAACTATCATCTAAATCTTTTCCAACAACAATCTGCTGAATAAATAAATCTTGTTTATTCTTCTCTTTAACCTTTGGATTTTTAAGTAATAACTCAGCATATGTATGTGATGAATATCTTTTGGGTTCACCACCCTTTTCCAAAATTACTTGAAACGAATATTTTTGTTTCTTCTTAACATTGGCAAAGAAACACAATTCATCATTTATGCCATCCCCATCAAGATCATCAAGTTGCGAAGGAAGCTCTGCATTATCAGAATAAACAATGCTTTTTGTCACTGAAGGATAGTCCTTCAGCGAAACAATTACAGGATAATCACCATCATAATCAAACTTTGAACATGTGACCAATACTGTCAATGTATCAATAGATGGTTTACTCATACTCCCCAAACTTATAAATAAGTTTAGAACAATGAATAATAATAATCTTTTATTTGAGGGAACAAAGGCTAAACTAATCATGTAACAAAAATAAATATTTTTTTATTGATAAGTATTCCTTTTTATGAATTTTAGCTTAAAACTAACTTTTTACATCCTTAATTTTAAGTTTTTTAGCAAAACATTTGCTCTTGAAAATAAAAATTAGTATTTTTGCCTTGAAAACAAAAATCACCAAAACTTTTGAAAAAGATATACTATATATTATTTGCAGTAATGATGCTTTGTATAGCTTGTGAAATCAAGCTAAAGCCCAACGATAATGCACAGAGCAAAATAGAAGTTGTGCGTTATGATCGTCTGCAAAGTCGTTATCTTACAACAGGTGATTTCTCTGCTCTGCAAGAAATGAACACAGAGTATGCCATAGAGACTCGAACATTAATTGAAAATGTGCTTAAACTTGGTGCTGTTTATGAGCCAGATATTAATAGTAGATTCCTAAACTTCTATCAAGACACCTTATTACAAAGCGTTATCTCTGCTACAGAAACTCAATATGCCAACATGGAAGACATAAATAAATCATTTACCAATGCTTTTAATAAAGCGAAAAAGACGCTTCCAGGTTTTGTTGTTCCAAAAATTTATACGCAAATAGGTGCTTTTGATCAAAGTATTATTGTTGGTGACACCATCATAGGTATTTCTCTTGATAAATATTTGGGAGAAGATTATCCGGCTTATATTAAATTCTATTCAAAAGCTCAACGCAAGACAATGACGAGGGAATATATCGTTCCTGATTGCTTAAATTTCTATTTGTTAAGCTTATATCCTTCTAAAAACTTCGATAAAAAGACTCAATATGAAAAGGATATTCATATGGCACGTGTAATGTATGTTACAAACGAATTGGTTGGATACAAAGCTTTTTCTTCCCAATATATCAATCAGGTTGAAAAATATATGAATGCACATAAAGAGGTTAAACTTACTAATTTACTAAAACTTTAATACGTTAATATTGTATTCCACGAGCTGGGTACTCTTTACGAAGTCCCCCAACAATATTAAATTTAAGAGTATTCCTATTTCGTAATCTATGCTATTTGTAGAATAAAGATTCATCAAAGTTTCTTTATCAAGCAACATAATGTTAGAAACTTATTTTTTGTCACAAAGAAAAAAATTAGTAACTTTGCGCAAATAACAAAATAAAAAATTAAAAGACAAGCTATGCTTACACTTAAACTCATCAGTGAAGAAACTGAACGTGTGATTAAAGGCCTGGAAAAGAAGCACTTTGAAGGTGCTCGCGAGGCTGTTGAAAAAGTTTTAGAATATGACAAAATACGTCGTGAAGCCCAGCAGAAGCTTGACTCCAATAAGCAACAACAGAACCAATTAGCAAAGCAAATTGGCAGCCTAATGAAAGAAGGGAAAAAGGAAGAGGCTGAAAATATCAAAACGACTGTTGCCGACTTGAAGGCTGCCGACAAAGCACTTCAAGAGATAATGGATAAGGCACAGGCTGATATGACTCATGTTCTTCTTGACATTCCAAACATCCCAAACAAAGATGTTCCTGAAGGAAAAGACGCAAGCAGTAATGTTGTTATCAAGGAAGATTTAACCAATATGCCTCATCTCGGCGATGAAGCACTTTGTCATTGGGATTTGCTTAAGAAATATAATCTTGTTGATTTTGACTTAGGTGTGAAAATAACAGGTGCAGGATTCCCCGTATATATTGGTAAAATGGCCCGCTTTCAACGCGCACTTGAGGCTTTCTTCTTAGATGAAGCACGCAAATCTGGCTATTTAGAAATACAACCTCCTTATGTGGTTAATGAAACTTCAGGCTTAGGAACGGGACAGCTTCCAGACAAAGAAGGACAAATGTATCATGCCAATTTAGACAACCTTTTCCTTATTCCTACGGCTGAAGTTCCAGTCACAAATATATTCCGTGACGAGATACTTGATGAAAAGGACCTACCAATTAAGCGTTGTGCTTACTCTGCTTGTTTCCGTCGTGAAGCAGGTAGCTACGGTAAGGATGTACGTGGTTTGAATCGTCTTCACCAATTTGACAAAGTTGAAATCGTTCGCATTGATACACCGGAACACTCTTATCAGTCATGGCACGAAATGCTTGATCATGTTGAAGGACTATTGAAGAAACTTGAATTACCTTATCACTTGCTGCTTTTATGTGGTGGAGACATGAGCTTTACTTCAAGCATTTGTGTTGACTTTGAAACCTACTCAGCTGCACAACACCGCTGGTTAGAGGTTTCTTCTGTTTCAAACTTTGAAAGCTATCAAGCGAATCGTCTGCATTGTCGCTATCGTCACTCTGAAGACAAGAAGATTGAACTCTGCCACACGCTTAATGGTTCTGCATTAGCATTACCTCGCATTGTTGCAACTATCTTAGAAAACAACCAAACTCCTCAAGGTATCCGAGTACCGAAAGTACTTGTTCCCTATTGTGGATTTGAATATCTTGATGATAAAAACGATTAATATATATAACATCAGTATTGACCGATTGAATGATTTGTCAATACTGATGTTTTCGTTTTAATTATTATTTCAACATACAAAAACATTATCTAATCTCCATGAACAAAATTATTTCAAAACAACAGTATTCTGAAAAAGTATTTTGTTTCGACATTGAGGCTCCTTTGATTGCACGGAGTCGACGAGCCGGAAACTTTGTCATCGTAAGAGTTGATAAAAATGGTGAGCGCATGCCACTTACTATCGCAGATTCTGACAAGGTTCGAGGAACAATAAAACTTGTCGTACAAAAGGTTGGTCTATCATCGACAAAGCTTTGTAACCTCAATGAAGGAGACTTTATTGCAGATGTGGTTGGGCCACTTGGAAACCCTACTCACATTGAAAATTATGGTACAGTTATCTGTGCTGGAGGTGGTGTAGGCGTAGCCCCGATGTTGCCAATCATGCGTGCCTTGAAGGATGCAGGCAATCGTGTATTGGCTGTAATCGCAGGTAGAAACAAAGAACTTGTTATCCTCGAAGACGAAGTAAAAGCTTCAAGTGACGAACTAATCATCATGACTGACGATGGCAGTTATGGAGAAAAAGGAGTGGTTACTATTGGTATTGAGAAGTTCATTCAACAGGAACACATTGATAAAGTATTTGCCATCGGACCTCCCATTATGATGAAGTTTTGTTGTCTTCTTACGCAGAAATATAACATTCCCACTGACGTCTCACTCAATACTATCATGGTAGATGGTACTGGTATGTGTGGCGCCTGCCGTTTAACTATCGGTGGTAAAACAAAGTTTGTATGTATTGATGGACCTGAATTCAATGGTGCTGAAGTTGATTGGGACGAGATGTTTAAGCGCATGAGCACGTTTAAAGCTGTGGAACAAGAAGACATGTCACGCTTTCAGGCACATGTATGCAAAGATGAAGGTGCACCAACTGCCAAGAATCAATCGGTAAATCCTATCCAACAACATCACCAAGAGGCACAAGTTGTAGACTTAAAAGCTAAAGATCGCATTAAGATTCCACGCGTTAGTATGCCCGAACTTGACCCTGTTTATCGCGCAGCGACTCGTTTAGAAGAGGTCAATCAAGGACTTACAGCCGAAATGGCTATTCGCGAAGCACAACGATGTCTTGACTGCAAGAAACCAACATGCGTAGAAGGATGTCCTGTTAACATAAACATTCCCGGCTTTATCAAGCAGATAGAGAAAGGTAATTTCTTAGAGGCAGCACGTGTGCTCAAACAAACCTCTGCCCTACCCGCTGTTTGTGGCCGAGTTTGTCCTCAAGAAAAGCAGTGCGAAAGTCGCTGTATTCATCACAAAATGAAAAGTGAACCAGTTGCGATTGGTTATTTAGAGCGCTTTGCAGCTGACTTTGAACGTGAAAGCGGCCAAATTGTCTTGCCCGAACTTGCACCAAAGAATGGAATCAAGGTAGCTGTGGTAGGTTCTGGGCCTTCTGGACTTAGTTTTGCCGGCGACATGATTAAAAATGGTTTTGAAGTTTATGTGTTTGAGGCTTTGCATGAGATTGGTGGGGTGTTAAAATATGGAATCCCCGAATTTAGGCTCCCTAACAGAATTGTAGAGGCTGAGATTGACAGTCTTCGAAAGCTTGGCGTGCACTTCCAAACGGATGTCATCATCGGTAAAACCATTAGCATCGACGAACTGAAGGCAGAAGGTTTTCAAGGTATCTTTGTAGGCTCAGGTGCTGGTCTACCGAATTTCATGGACATTCCAGGAGAGAATGCACTCAATATCATGTCGAGTAACGAATATCTCACACGTGTGAATCTCATGGATGCAGCCAATCCAAGCACAGACACCCCCATCAATTTAGGGAAAAAAGTGCTTGTTGTTGGAGGCGGAAACACCGCAATGGACTCTTGCCGCACAGCAAAGAGGTTAGGCGCTGATGTCACCTTGGTTTATCGTCGTAGTGAGGCTGAAATGCCGGCGCGTATAGAAGAGGTGAAGCATGCAAAAGAAGAAGGTATTAAATTCCTGACCTTGCACAATCCAAAAGAATATCTAACGGATGAGAACGGCGCTGTTAAGGCAGCTGTACTTGATGTCATGCAGTTAGGCGAATCAGACCAAAGTGGCCGAAGACGACCAGAAACTACAGGTGAAACAATTACGATAGAATGTGACCAAGTCATCGTTGCGGTTGGAGTTTCTCCTAATCCTTTAGTGCCCAAAAGCATCGAAGGACTGACTCTTGGGCGCAAGAATACTATCGCAGTGAATGATCAGATGCAATCCAGCCGTAAAGAAATCTATGCCGGAGGAGACATTGTTCGTGGTGGTGCAACTGTAATCTTGGCTATGGGAGACGGCCGACGTGCAGCAATGAATATGAGTAAACAGCTCACTGAAGCATGAATTTACACTATCTGACGAATAGAAAAGAACATTTTTTTGTTTTGCTTTCACCTTTTGAGGCTTCTCAATCGTATCTTTCTTTGTCGGTTATTACTATCGTTTATTTTGCAAAAATAGATATAACATCGTTACATTGCAAGTGATATTACACTTTCTTTTTCTTTTCTGTCGTGTGCAGAAGCATGAAAAAGTTTCATTTGGTGTTTCTGACGCGAGCAGAAGCATGAAAAAGTTTCATTTGGTGTTTCTGTCGTGTGCAGAAGCATGAAAAAGTTTCATTTGGTGTTTCTGTCGCGTGCAGAAGCATGAAAAAGCAAAATGAATTCATAATGCTTTTGATATTCTATGTTTTAAAAGGCAGATGATGATTCATCAAAATATCAACAGCACATGATGGTTTGCTATACAATAAGCTTTCTATATTTACGTTTATGAAATAGATATGAAAACAAGATTCTCTTTAATCATCCTTTTCATTGCTTTTGTGCTTCACATGCAAGCGCAGAGTTTCATGCTTCACGGCACCGTACTGGATAGTTCGGGCAAACCTCTTGAGTTTGCCACCATTAGTAGTCAAGGAAAAGTGACGTTTTCATCTCTTAAAGGCACGTTTTCTCTCACATTGCAAAGTGCAGATTCAGTTGTCGTCAAGTTCTCATCTATTGGTTTCAAAACAAAAACACGCATTTTGAGAAAGCCTAAAGGTACTCAGAAATTGATGATTACACTCACTGAAAGCCAAAACACATTAGGTACCGTTGACGTCAGTGGGCAGAAAATTCAAACGGGACAAAACCAACAATTAAAGCAAGAAGATTTGGACAATGTACGTACCGCCAACGGAAATAGTGTCGAAAAACTTGTTCAACTGCAAGCCGGTGTGTCTACTCACAATGAACTTTCTTCACAATATAACGTTCGCGGTGGCGCCTTTGATGAAAATAGCGTCTACATCAACGGCAATGAAGTCTACAGGCCCTATTTGGTCAGAAGCGGACAACAAGAGGGATTGTCGGTCATTAATCCTTATATGGTTGATAAAATCGACTTCTCTACGGGTGGATTTGCAGCCAAATATGGTGATAAGATGTCTTCTGCATTAGATATTATCTATAAGAAGCCCAAGGACTTTGAAGCCAAGATAAGTGCAAGTTTGATGTCAGCCGATGCCTATGTGGGTATTGGCAACTCAAAGTTTTCGTGGTCTAACAGCATTCGTTACAAGTCTACTCATAACCTTTTGGGCACATTAGAAACTACGGGAGAATATAGACCACGTTTCATGGACTATCAAACCTATTTGAGTTATACCCCCAATGATCGTTGGACAATAGATGTTATTGGGAATATAAACCTCAATAATTACAACTTTCTTCCTGTATCTCGGGAGACAAGTTTCGGCACTTCGCAGAATGTTAAGTCGTTCCGTGTGTATTTCGATGGACAGGAAAAAGATGTGTTTAAGACTTATTATGTTTCGGCATCTATCACTCGTCACCTCGGAAAAAACACAAGATTATCGCTCAATGGTGCGGCATTCAGCACACATGAAAAGGAACAATATGACATACAAGGCCAATATTGGCTCACCCAAACAGAAACAAGTGAGAACCTTGGTGTAGGGACTTATTTTGAACATGCACGCAATTATCTCCATGCAAACGTAGGAACATTGAAGCTGATGCTACAGCATAGAGCAAATAAACATCAAGTAGAAGCAGCCGCAAGCCTAAAAAAAGAACATATTGAAGAGCGTAGTAGTGAATATGAGATGCGTGATTCGAGCGGATATAACATTCCTCACAATCCCCAGATTCTTAATCTTATTTATTCACTTCGTGCACAAAATACTATCAATGCAACACGCATCGAAGGCTACATCCAAGACACTTGGAACTTTACAAGCAAAGGTGAACATACGCATTTCACATTGAACATGGGACTGAGAATGAGCCACTGGAGTTTTAATCAAGAGACCATCGTCTCACCACGCTTGTCATTGGGCATTATCCCCGCCTTCAATTCGAATGTCACTTTCCGCCTTGCGACAGGATTATATTATCAGGCTCCTTTCTTCAAAGAACTCCTTGATACGACAACAACAAATCATATCACGACAGCAAAGCTTAATGAGAAGATTAGAAGTCAGCGTTCTATTCACTTCATAGCAGGTTTCGACTATCGATTCTTTGTAGGCAGGCGCCCCTTCAAATTTACTGCTGAGGCTTATTATAAGATGCTAAGTAACCTCATTCCCTACTCTATCAACAACGTGAAAGTGATTTATTATGGGGCGAATGACGCTAAAGGACACACTGCCGGCATAGACTTTAAGTTGTATGGAGAGTTTGTTCCGAACACAAACTCATGGATTAGCCTCTCGCTAATGAATACTTCTATGCAACACCATGGCATAAACATGCCTCTGCCAACCGACCAACGTTATGCCTTTAACATGTTCTTCACCGACTATTTCCCTGGTACTGAAAGGTGGAAACTATCATTGGCGATGACCTTTGCAGATGGTTTGCCATTCTCTACTCCACATAATGAACTCAAAAGAAGTGCCTTTCGTGCACCTGCCTACAAACGCGTTGACCTTGGCATGAGCTATAGACTAATTGACAACACAAAGAAAACATCGGCTGTAGTCAAAAACATTTGGTTAGGCATTGAATGCTTAAACTTGTTTGGAATAAGCAATGTGAACAGTTATCATTGGATAACAGATGTGAGGAACGTGCAATATGCCGTACCAAATTACCTTACAGGAAGGCAGCTAAACACGCGAATCACAATCGATTTATAAGCCAAAAACAAACAGGAATAAGTGCAAAGGAGATTTGCTTGCACCCATTCCTGTTTGTCATTTCATTGCTTTTCAGGCTTCATCCAACCGCATTTGTGTCTCTGGGATTGGTGCATTTGCACTCTCTTTCGCTCCCAAAACCTTTAAATCATTTGCTTTTTGAACAATACTTTGTCGGCCGGTATATGCTTTTTTATAAGCCTCATCATAATCTTTATGCAGTGTTTCTATATCCTTTCCTACCTTATCGAAACGCTTAATGAAGTCGCCCACGCGCCGAAGCATTTCATCGGCTAAGTCATAGACACGCTTTTGATTCTCTGTTTGAGCATATTGACGCCATGCTATCTGTATAATCTTCAAAATAGCCATAAGATTTTGTTGACTGGTTATAAAGACTTTCTTCTCAAAAGCATCATGCCACAACTTCGGATCGGTAAGTAAAGCGAGTTGCAAAGCGCCTTCGTATGGAACATACATAATCACAAAATCAATCGCACGGCGAGGTGCTTTGATATATGATGTGTAATCTTTCTTAGATAAAGAAGTAAATTGCGTGCGAATGCTTTTCACCACATCGTCGGCATATTTCTTTTTAACAATCTCATCTTCTGCATTCATATAGTTTGCATAGGCATCGATTGTCATCTTTGAATCAATGATAATATCCTCGTTATTGGGATAATGAAGAATAACATCGGGAATCATTCTCTTTCCACTTTCCTCATTCGTAAGAACATTACCTCTATCATCCGACAAGGTTTGTTGAACGTCATAATCCACTCCTAAGCGTAAACCTTGACTGTCAAGCAAGTTCATCAAGGTGAGTTCTCCCCAATTTCCTTGCACCTTGTTTGCGCCTCGCATAACGTTCGTTAGACGTGTGGCAGAAGCATCTATCTTTGCAGTTTGCTCTGCCATCGACTTCAATTGTTCTGAAAGAGAAGCCGTACTCTTGGCTGTTTCATGATTCGTCTTATCAATAGCCAGTTGTAACTGCTCTATGTTTTGTTTGAGAGGTTGTGTTATATGACTCATAGACTCAACATTCTCAGACTTCAACTTCTGTGTGGTATGATCTAAAATCTTTGATGCAAGATTTTGAAACTGCTCTTGAATGGTCTCTAACTGTTGATCAAACTGCTTTTGTCGAAGTTGTTGTTCATTTGAACTTTGCTGATTACGCAATTCTGTTTCATGTTCAAACCTATCTTTTAAGCTCTCAATCTCTTTTTGATGTTGCGCCCTTTCTGCCTCCAACTGAGTATGAAGTGTACCAACAGCCAACTTACTCTCATTCAGTTTTCCATTAAAAAAGATATAAGAGGCAAGGCCTCCTACAAGAATTCCTACTAAAATATATACAACTATCATTTATCAATAAGTTTTAATTGAACACGATTTAACAGCACCTTTTCCACTATACCCCGTACAAAGAGGAACAAAATAAATGCCAACCACAATGCATGATTACCCAGCAGAGATGAAAATAAGAAATAAATGGCGAAGAAACATATCGCTGCCAAGAACGAAGACACCAACATATAGCGTGTCATCGTGGCTCCAATAAAGACCCCATCAAGCACAAATGCGAGATAACCAGAAAGAGGAATCAACACAACCCAATAGAAGTAATCACTTGAAACAGATAGAACCACCTTGCTATTTGTAATTAGTGTCAAGAAGAAATGTCCTCCACCTATATATAATAAGGTACTGACAAGCGCCAGCCCTATCCCCCAACGCAACAAATGTGAAGTGTAGTTTTTGAATGAACATAAATCTTTTGCCCCAAAAGCTTTCCCACATAATGCTTCGGCGGCAAAGGCAAAGCCATCAAGAACATAGGAGAAGATTGAAAAAAATGTCATTAACAAGGTATTAGCAGATAGGATAAGATCTCCTTGTCTGGCTCCAAATGCAGTAAAAGAAAGGTTCACTGAAACCAAGAAGAGTGTACGAATAAAGATATCTCTATTTACTAAAAACAAACTAATCCATTTAATAGGAGTATGCAAAGACGTTGACTTCTTGCGTAGTTTCTCCATGTTTCCATAAGCAAACCACAATCCAATGAGCACACCACTCCATTGTGCTATTACGGTACCTAAAGCCACTCCTTCTATCTTCATCCCTAAAACAATAACAAAGAAAAGGCTCAAGATGATGTTTACAACATTCTGAAATAGAGCTATCATCATAGGAATGCGAGTATTTTGTAGACCGATAAACCATCCATTTAATGCATAAAGCATCAACATTGCAGGGGCTCCCCAGATGCAAATAAAGAAATAAATGCGAGTAAGTTCACTCACAGCGTCAGATGGATGCATTATCCACAATGAGAGTTTACAAAGAGGAAGTTGTAAGATGAGAAACAAAAGGCTTATAGAAAGGGCTACTATCATCGACCTTTTAAGTACTTGAAGCACTGCCTTATAATCCTTCCTTCCCAATGCTTGAGAAGTCATTCCGCTGTTTCCCATGCGCAAGAAACCAAAAATCCAATAGATAACATTGAATATCATCGACCCAACCGCAATGGCACCAATATAGGTTTCAGACCCAATATGACCGACAATTGCAAGGTCGACAAGACCTAACAGCGGAACAGTTATATTGGAAATGATTGACGGAAGCGCCAATTTCAAGATTGAATTATCTATCAAATTCATAACTACAAAAGTAGTATAAAAAAGAAAGAAAACAAAGGAAACAAAAGAAAAAGGAGCTTGTCTCACGACAAACTCCTTTCAAAATTTTAATTTAAACCATGTTAATCGCTTAAATGAATGCTCTACTTTATGTTTATTCTTATTCAGTTCATCGTACCTTTTGATTGTTTTCCTTGCATTAAAGCAAGTCTAACATTCTCAAAATCGAACTGAGGGATTCAGAATTTCATTTATAATAATTTAGAAGCGATAGCCTAATGTCAACAATAACTGATGACGTTTATTATTTACTTTTGTTGCAGTTGCAATGTTATCTTCTACAGAAGTTCCACTGCCTTCATAGTAGTTCATGAATGGGAAGAACTCTCCTTTCTGAGCACTATATTGATATGCAAGGTCTACATTAAAATTTTTATGTGCATATCCAAGTCCACATGTGAAACGATTTGTATCTTTCCAGTTCACAAAACTTGTTGAACTTGCATAGTAAGAACCTGGAGAAGAAACTGAACCATTCTTTGCTCCTTTCTCATTAAACATTGCACTGAGATAATTATAACCTAAACGCAAGGACAATTCAGGCATAACCTTGAACTCAGCACCTAACTTTAAGGTATGAACTCCTTTCAAAGTTGCCTCTGTTTGTTTATTCATTGCAGCATCTTTATGGCTAGTTTCATAATAGTCTCCATACCAATAATCATAGTAACTGCCATCTTTTATGCGTGTGCTTGTCGCTCCATAATCAGCATATTCGTATGTAGCACCCAACGCAACTACATTATTTATGGTGTGACCAAGGCTCAAACCAAACTTCCAAGGCGTATCAACTCTGAAATCATAAGATTCTTTTGTTGGTACAACTTTAGTACCATCAGTCATTGTTGAGTAATTGGCTGTGGTCAAATCATACCATGTTGGTGTGTTTACATATACACCGACACGGAATGCGCTCGCATCAAATGGACGGAAAACAGCACCTAACTTTACATCATATCCTGTTCCTGTTATCTCCCGATTATCATTCAATGTTAAACCAGGAATATGATCTGAATTCGTTGCAAAGTTCTCCGTATACTCTGAATAGTTACGATAATGCACATCATGAAGACCAAAAGTCAAACCAAGATAGATGCGGTTGTTGATGTTTCCACTCAAGTTTACATCGTATTCTCCTATATAACCTTTACTTTCTCCATTGTATAAGTAGCCCGTTGCAGGATAATAATTATATTGTCGGCTAACGTTATTGTAGAGAAGATTATCCATATAAAGACCATCTACTTGACTATAAGTCATGCTTTTCTTATCCTTGAAGATTCCATTGCGGTACTTCTCATACGTCAACTTATTCTGTGAAGCATTTGACAACGTATTCGCTGCACTTAAAATCTGGTCAAAGTTACAACTCTTATGATAATTGAAACCTATATTAAACCCAGTTTTCGGCGATTTATTCAATACATACACAAATCCCAACTGATCGAAACTTGCATTTGTTTTGCCAAGCGAATTGAACTTAACAGCATCTTGTTGGCTGACAAGACCTAAGGACATATCAATCTTTGACTTACGGAACAAGCCGATACCAGCAGGGTTTGAACTCATTGTTGATATATCTGCACCGAGTGCTTCCATAGCACCTCCCATACCCACATAACGGGCTGTACCATTCAAATCGTTATCAACGAGCTTTGTATTCTCGTAGGTTTCCTGAGCCATTGTAGGCATTCCAAAAAGGGAAAGCACTACAACAGACATATATAATTTCTTCATATTCGTTATATTTTAAGCGTTTTTAATTTCTATCTACGACCTCCAAACGAACCACCGGAATGGAAACCGCCGCCTCCAGCGCCACCGCCTGAGAAGCCTCCACCAGAGAATCCGCCACCTGAATGAACGCTACCACCAAATGAAGAGCCTGAGTTAAAACCTCCTGAATTGTAAGAACGTGTCGGCACTTGATTGTAGTTATCACGTGAAGGATAGTTATTATAAGAGCGAGAAGGTATTCTATTGTCGCCATTATCATACGAACGACGATCATCTATACTACGAGAACCTCCAAAAAGGCCTCTGTTTCCAACCCGAACACCAGCATCTTGTATTGCAGCTGCACGGCTTGCACCTGCACTCATGCGTGAACCTCCGAATGAACCACGTGGAAATGATGCTGTCTCTGAACTATAACTGTGATTCATTGTGCCTGCAGGACGATTATAACTTACATAGCCACCATAATATGGATAGCCATAATAGCCGCCGTAATACCATGGGCTATACCAACCGCCATACCAGCCAGCATAACCATAATAGGGATATCCATAGCCATAATACCCGCTATAATACCATGGATCATAGAAGGGGTCATAGAATGGATCATAATAACCATAACGCCAACGTGGACCATATCCCCAGTAAGGACCAAAGCCCCAACTATAACTATAATACCAAGGATCATAGTAACCATCCCATAGGCTCATCCTACGTGTATAGCGATAATCATCATTATCAACAATAGTATCGTAGTACTTACCAACAAAAGTCGTGTCAATATATACTGAGTCAGGATAGACACCTACACCCTTTGTGAACTGAATGATGTCATTTCCCTTTTTGTCTGTACCGATTTTCTGATAGTGACTCCAATATTTTCCACGATGATTATATTCATCTACGTTTCTATCACTACCTGAATAATACGTAGACTTCTCTGTAACGGAGTTGTATTCCGAACTCTTTTTCGGTGTGAAATAGAGGTCGTCATCCTGTGCCATTAATGAAAGTGGCAATACTCCAGCAAGGACTGTCATGAGAACCAATTTCTTCATATCATTACTTTGATTTTAAGTTTATATTCTTTTTCACCTACAAAATTATATAGATATATACTACAAAAGTAAGGAAATTCCCTAATCCGTGATAGGTTTTTCCCTATTTTTATATATATTTGCAGTAAAATTAAAATTCATTATGAAGTATCTTGAAATAGAGTTCTCTATTGATTGCAATACAAATGTAGCGGAAGATGTTCGTGCTCTGCTTGCAGATGCAGCCGGAGAAGCTGGATGTGAATCATTTGAAGACACACCTAATGGGCTAAGAGCTTATGTTCAAACAGACCTTTGGAATGAAAACGCAATGAAAGAAGCCATTAATGATTTCCCCATTGCTAATGTGAATATTCAATATTCTGTCAGTGATGCAGATGACATTGATTGGAATAAAGAGTGGGAAGAGCAAGGTTTCACTCCCATAAACATAGATAACAAGCTCTTGATTTGTGATGCAAAAAAGAGCCTTCCTGATATAAAAGATGATAATATTGACCATATTTTCATTGATGCAAAGTTAGCATTTGGAACAGGAAATCACGAAACTACCCGAATGATTGTATCCACTTTATTGCATCTTGACCTAACAGACAAACGGGTACTTGACTGTGGTTGCGGTACTGGAATATTAGGTATCGTTGCATTAAAATATGGCGCAAAGTCTGTTGTTGGCTACGACATAGATGAATGGAGCGTAGAAAACGCGAAACACAATGCGGAAATCAACAACGTAGAAAACATTGAAATCTATCAAGGAGACGCTAATGTGTTGAACCACATCTCAGGAGTTTTCGACATTGTTTTAGCCAATATTAATCGCAATATCATTCTTAATGATATCTCAACGCTAAAGAGCGTGATGCACAAAGGTAGCCTTTTGATTCTTAGTGGCTTCTATATGACGGATGTTCCTATGATTCTTGATCATGCGAAACAACTGGGATTAGAAGAATATGGACGTAAAAATGAGGGGGAATGGGCTTGCCTTGTCTTAACTATCTAAAAGGAAAATTCAACAAACTCAACATTGTATTTTCAATCAAAACATAATCGGTGCAGAACATATTCTAAGTTCTGCGCCCTCTATTTATATCCGCTTATATTATCAAACCTGTACTACCTGTTATATCCTCGAAAGTAGTTGCATCATAGCGTGTGTAATTCTAATTTCTAAACTGGCTGAAACCATCCTACGAAAAGACTCAAATCATTCGACGAAGTGATTGAGATTGGTCAACGATTTGACTGAAACCATTATATAAAAGATTTTATGTAATTATTTTCTTTAATATTATTTATCTATATTTTTGATTATAAATTGTTTATTATTAAATAATAAATGTATTAGTTTAAGAATGAAAGTGCACTGACTATACATATTAATTAAATACACAATAGATACAAAATATTTTGAGGGCGATGATTTTCTTTCTATACTTGCACCTTATATATTAAGGTGAAATAAACACCATGTAAACTTAAAGACAAATTAAACATTCATCAATACAAATAAAAACTTGCAGAGACTACGAACTATTAAGTTGAATAAACACCTTTATAAATTAACCATTTCCAAGCAAGAGAGAATCAATTTAGATAGTCGTTTATTCATATAAAGTATGGATGCAGCACCCAACAAAATAAGCAATGAAATATATAAAAGTGTTAATTAAACACTAACAACCAAAAAAATATATGTTGTAGAGATACAAGTTATAGAAAAAAGTAGTATTTTTACACCATAAAAATTTATTCACCTAAATAATCACTCATGTTTATGAGAAACTTAAAGACTATTTTATTGGGAGCCGGAATGGCAAGCCTTATGTTCTCTTCTTGCATCAACAAAGAAGGTATTCACACAACCGTTTCTGGCTTAAATCCGTCAGCCTTTGATTCAACGATTAACGGAAAGAAGACTGAACTGCTTACACTCACCAATCAAAAAGGAATGGAAGTCTGTCTAACAAATTATGGAGGACGTGTGGTTTCAATTTGTGTGCCCGACAAAAACAAAAAACCTACTGATGTCGTTTTAGGCTATGACAACATTGCACAATATGCCGACACCTTACATTCCCCCTCAGATTATGGGTCATCTGTTGGACGATATGCTAACCGAATCAAAGACTCTAAACTCATCATTGATGGGAAATGTTACCAACTTAAAGTCAATGACAATAGTAATTGCCTTCATGGAGGTGGCAATAGTGGCTGGATGAATCAAGTTTATGATATAAAAGCGAAGACCGATTCATCAGTAGTTTTTGTCATAAAAGCAAAAGATGGAGAGAATGGTTTCCCTGGAACAGTGGAAGCAACAGCCACATATACGGTGAGGAATAATAACTCATTGGACATTGTTTTCGAGGCAACGACCGATAAAAAAACGGTGATAAACATGACAAACCATTGTTATTTCAATCTCAATGGCGACCTCTCGAAAGATGGTTTTGACCAAATAATGTATATCAACGCAGACAAATTTACCCCCAGCGACAAATATTATATCCCAACAGGAGAAATAAAAGATGTTACGGGGACGCCAATGGACTTTAGAAAAGCGGCTGTGATTGGTAAGAAAATAGATATGACTTATGATCAAATTAAAAATGCAACAGGATATGATCATAATTGGTGTTTGAACACATATCAGCATGGAAAAGGCAACGATCAAGCCATTGCAGCGAGCCTTTATTCCCCCAAAACAGGTATTAAGCTATCAGTTTACACCAATGAACCAGGCCTTCAAGTTTATACAGGCAACTTTCAGGGAACAGGAATCGCCTGCAAACATGGTATTAAATATCCCAAGCATGTAAGCGTATGCTTTGAGAGTCAGAAATATCCTGATTCACCAACGAAGATAAACAACAAGACAAAGGGTTGGGAAATCTCAAATCCAATACTCAAACCAGGCGAAAAATATTATAGTCATTTAATCTACAAGTTCTCTATTGAGAATCAGAATAAGAAATAAACTAAAAACTCTAATCTAATAACTAAACAATGAATAAGATTATAGAAGCTATCAGTCAGTCGGGCTTTAAGACTATTGACTTAATTATTCTCGTTATTTACCTTGTGTTACTCGTAGGACTTGGACTCTTTCTTAGCCGTAACAAAGCAGGTAAAGAGAAAAGCGCTAACGATTACTTTCTGGCTGGCAACACCCTAACATGGTGGGCCGTAGGTGCCTCTTTGATTGCAGCAAATATCTCTGCAGAGCAATTTATTGGCATGTCGGGCACCGGATTCCGCGATGGTATAGCCATAGCAGCTTATGAAGTCATGGCAGCTGTGACTTTAGTTGTTATCGGTAAGTTCCTTCTTCCCGTGATGCTTGACCGCAAAATCTTTACTATACCACAGTTCCTACGTGAGCGTTATAATGATGGCGTAGGGCTTGCATTCTCTATTTTGTGGCTTTTTCTCTATGTTTTTGTTAATCTAACTTCTGTTGCTTGGCTGGGAGCATTAGCCATTGAACAGATACTTGGTTTACAAGGACTATCTGTTAACATCTTAGGATTTACTATTTCAATGCGTATGCTGATTATCCTTGCACTCTTTATTATTGCCGGCTTGTATTCAATCTATGGCGGTTTAGCGTCTGTTGCATGGACAGATGTGATGCAAGTTACCTTCCTTGTTGGTGGAGGTTTAATTACAGCCTTTATTGCATTGACCGAAATGGGAAAGGTGTTTGGTACAGATGCTATTGGTGCATTAAGCAGAGTATATACAGATTTAACCACGGGTTCTCATGTCAATGATGTGCATTTCCATCTCGTTATCCAAGAAAGCCATAACGTAAGCGCTTTTGAAAATGTGCCAGGAATAGCAGCTGTTGTTGGAGGTGTATGGCTTACGAACTTAGGTTACTGGGGATTCAATCAGTATATCATACAGAAAGGTCTTGCTGCAAAAAGCATTAGCGAAGCTAAAAAAGGCCTTGTCTTTGCAGGTTTCTTAAAGATTTTAATTCCGTTTATCGTCGTATTACCAGGTATTTGTGCTTATTACATCATGCAAGATCCACAAGCCTTTTCTAATATTCACCTTGTTGGGCATATTGAAAGAGCCGATGATGCCTATCCATGGCTCATTAGAAACTTCACACCAACAGGTATAAAAGGCTTGAGTTTCGCGGCTTTAGCTGCTGCAATCATTTCTTCTTTGGCTTCAATGTTTAACTCTACCTCTACTCTATTCACTATGGATATATACAAAAAATATATCAACAAAGATGCGAAAGATAAGGCATTGGTTAGTGTAGGACGCTTAGTTGCAGTGGGAGCTCTCATCATTGCCTTGATTGCTGTAGAGCCTTTATTAGGTGGTTTAGACCAAGCCTTTCAATATATTCAAGAGTATTCAGGCTTCATTTACCCAGGAATCATCGTTGTGTTTGGCTTAGGATTACTTTGGAAAAGAGCCTCTTCTACCGCTGCAGTATGGACAGCTATCCTCACAATTCCTATGGGAATATTATTTAAAATAATGTTACCTAATGTTGCTTTTCAATTCCGTGCAGGATATATATTCATCCTTCTCTTTGTATTTTTCGTTGTGGTTTCTTATTTCGATAAGAAGTATGTACGTTGTGAACAGCCTTCAGAAACCGATCAAAAACAAATGTTACTTTGGGCCAAAATATTAGGCTCCGCTGGTATCCTAATGATTCTCGCAGCAGCTATTGTAACCATTTTGGGCATGATACACCCTGGAGGAAATCCTGATACAAGTGTTATTGCCTATTTAAATGACATCGGTTTCCAAGCATTCTATTTCTTTGGGGTGCTCACTGGCTCATCAGCAATATGGTTATATAGTAATTCTAAAGACAGGGTTCAAGATGTAAAGGCACTCCCAATCAACTTAAAACTATTTGCAACAGACCGCGGATATACGATTGGCACCTGTGGAATTGTATTGATTACTTTCTTACTTTATGCTTTGTTATGGTAAGAATAAACATAAAGATAGATTGTAACTAAAATAAAAACAACATTTAGAAATGATGAAACATGAACTATATTTTCTAACATAAAAAATTAATTAGATATGACAAACTTTTATGGTGAACATACCAAACTATACGTATCAGTAGACTGTATTATCTTTGGCTTCGAAAAAGGTAAATTAAAACTTCTGCTTGGTAAAAGGAAAATGGACCCAGGACGTGGGGATTTATCGCTTTATGGTGGCTTTGTGGGTGCAAAAGAAAGCTTAACAGACGCTGCAAATAGAGTGTTGAAAGACCTCACTGGCCTTGGAAACCTTTACATGAAGCAAGTTGGTGCCTTTGGAAATATAGATCGTGATCCGGGAGAACGCGTTATTTCAATTGCATATTGCGCACTTATCAACGTTAAAGACTATGATGATAAGCTTCGGATTCAGCATGGCTTAGAGTGGGTAAACTTAGAAGAGATGCCGAAACTCTATTCAGATCATAATATCATGGTCAGCAAAGCAATTACAATGTTGCGCCGTCGCATTAATACAGAACCCTTGAGTTTCAATTTACTTCCTGACTTATTTACACTCACTCAGTTGCAACATGTCTACGAAGCGATATTGGGAGAAGAAATCGATAAACGTAACTTTAGAAAACGAATTAAGCAAATCGACTTCATCGAAAAAACTGAATTGATAGACAAAGTGACATCAAAACGTGGTGCAGCATTGTATCGTTTTAATAAACGTGCCTATGAAGATGATCCATATTTCAAGTTATAACATTTCATGATAAAAGAAGACCAATATGTTGGAAGAACTAAAAAGAAAAGTCTATAAGGCCAACCTTGACCTTGTGAAACATGGCCTCGTCATCTTTACATGGGGTAATGTGTCAGGCATTGACCGTGAGAAAGGATTAGTTGTCATTAAGCCTTCGGGAGTTAGTTATGATGAAATGTCTGCATCTGATATGGTAATTGTAGACTTATTTACAGGAAATGTTGTTGAAGGGGACCTCAACCCTTCATCCGATACGCCTACACACTTAGAATTATATCGTAACTTTACGAAGATAAGCGGCATTGTACACACCCACTCTACCTATGCAACAGCATGGTCACAAGCAGGATGTTGCATTCCCAATATTGGTACGACACATGCCGATTACTTTCATGATGCGATTCCATGTACCGAAGATATGGTAAAGAAACAAATGGATGAATATGAGTTAAACACAGGTGTTATCATTGTAGATAAATTCAAAAAAGAGCATATTGACTATCAACATACACCAGGAGTACTCGTTAAAAATCATGGTCCTTTCACTTGGGGAAAAAGCCCAGATAATGCTGTTTATAACGCAGTTGTGATGGAACAAGTAGCCAAGATGGCCTTTATCTCATTCAATATCAATCCACAAACAATCATGAATCCTCTCTTAATAGAGAAACATTTCAATAGAAAACATGGACCAAATGCCTATTATGGACAGAAAAATAAATAATAAAAGTAAATAACTAAAAACTTAAAATCATGATTAAAGCTTTTGAACAATTTGAAGTTTGGTTTATAACCGGAGCACAATTATTATATGGAGGTGATGCTGTAAAGCAAGTAGATGGACACTCTAAAGAAATGGTTGATGGTCTAAACAACTCTGGTTTACTTCCAATTAAAGTAATATATGCAGGCACTGCAAACTCTTCGAAAGAGATTGTTGATGTTATGTTGCGTGCAAATAATGAGAAGAGATGTATCGGAGTGATTACATGGATGCATACATTCTCACCAGCTAAGATGTGGATTAAAGGGTTACAACTACTCAATAAACCATTGCTCCACCTACATACTCAATATAATCAACAGATACCTTGGGACACTATGGATATGGATTTCATGAATCTTAATCAGAGTGCTCATGGAGATCGAGAATATGCTCATATCCTTTCAAGACTCCGCAAGAATCGCAAGACCGTGATAGGATACTGGAAAGACGAGAAAACTCAAAAGCATATCGCCATATGGGAGCGCGTATGTGCAGGTTGGGCAGATGCTCAAGACTGCTTAATACTACGATTTGGTGACCAAATGAATAACGTTGCAGTAACCGATGGAGATAAAGTTGCTTTCGAACAGGTTATGGGTTATCATGTAGATTATTGTCCATTCTCAGAAGTTTTGTCTTATTTTGATAAGATTCCTGACACTGATGTCGATAACTTAGTAACTATATACTTCAAAGATTACGAACATAACGCGAAGCTTGAAGATAAAAATACGGAAGAATATAAAAAGATTTGGAATTCAGCTAAGGCAGAAATAGCGATACGAAAAGTATTGGAAGCTTATGGCGCAAAAGGCTTTACTACGAACTTTGACGATTTAGGCGATGTCGAAATTGAGAAAACTGGTCATGGTTTTGACCAAATTCCGGGCTTAGCATCACAGCGTTTAATGAGCGAAGGTATCGGATTTGGTGCGGAAGGTGACTGGAAGTCGGCTGCATTATATCGTACAACATGGTTTATGAGTCAAGGATTGGAGGGTGGAACTTCATTCCTCGAAGATTATACCCTTAATTTTGATGGAGAGAATACATCTATTCTTGAAGCACACATGTTAGAAATCAATCCAGATATTTCAGAAGAAAAGCCTCGCTTAGAAGTTCATTTCCTTGGTATAGGTTATAGAAAGAGTAAAACAGCAAGATTGGTTTTCACAAGTAAACAAGGTCATGGTGTTACTGCAACTATTGTTGATATGGGGAATCGTTTCCGCCTCATTGCAAATGATGTCAACCTGATTAAATCAAAACCACTACCAAAACTTCCTGTGGCTTCAGCTCTTTGGGTGCCAGAACCATCATTTGAAGTTGGCGTAGGTTGCTGGTTAAATGCTGGCGGTACACATCATTCATGCTTCAGTTTCGGTCTAACAGATGAATACTGGCGTGATTTTGCAGAAATAGCAGATATAGAAGTTTGTATTATTAATAAGGATACAGACTACGAGCAATTTCGAAAAGAACTGAAATTCAATGAAATTTACTACATGTTGAATAAAGCTCTTCGTTGAATTTCCAAATAATTTTGATAACCATGGATGCAAAAAATATAATAGAAACAGGTAAAGCTGTACTTGGTATAGAGTTTGGTTCTACCCGAATAAAAGCCATTCTTGTGGCTCCTAACAATCAACCTATTGCACAAGGTAGTTTTACATGGGAAAATAAAATAGTCGATGGACTATGGACTTATAGTGTTGATGACATCTGGAATGGCTTACAAGAATGTTATATAGCTTTGCGCGAAAACGTTAAATCGAAGTATAATACAGAGATAAAAGTATTGGCTGCGATCGGAATTAGTGCTATGATGCATGGCTATATGGCATTCAATGGAGACCAAGAACTATTAATTCCATTTCGCACTTGGCGTAATACCAATACTGTTAAGGCTGCAACAGAGCTCTCATCCTTATTTAATTTCAATATTCCTCTACGTTGGAGCATTTCCCATTTATACCAATGTATTCTCAATAAAGAAAGACATTTGCAAGAAGTTAAATTCATAACAACTCTTGCAGGCTATGTACATTGGCAACTGACAGGGGAAAAAGTTTTAGGAATTGGAGATGCATCAGGTATGTTCCCCATTGATTCTACAACAAAGAATTATGATGCTGAGATGATAAGAAAGTTTGAAGAACTAATTGCCCCTTATCATTTTTCATGGAAACTTCAAGATATTCTTCCTTCAATTCTATTAGCTGGTGAAAGTGGAGGAACTCTAACAAAAGAAGGGGCTGCTCTACTTGACAGTTCTGGTCAATTGCAACCTGGCTGTCCTTTATGTCCACCTGAAGGTGATGCTGGTACAGGAATGGTTGCAACTAATGCCATAAGACCACGAACAGGCAATGTATCAGCAGGAACATCTTCATTTTCTATGATTGTGTTAGAGCGAGAACTATCTAAAGCTTACGAAGTAATTGACATGGTTACAACCCCAGATGGCGCTCCTGTAGCAATGGTACATTGTAATAATTGTACGTCAGATTTGAATTCATGGATAAACATTTTTAAAGAATATCAATATCTTATTGGGGCCAAGATTGATGAAAGTGAAATCTACGAAAAACTTTTTTCACATGCTCTCGAAGGTGATAATGATTGTGGAGGACTAATATACTATAATTATATTTCAGGCGAACCAGTTACTGGTTTGACCGAAGGTCGTCCACTCTTTGTACGTTCTGTAAACGACAAATTTAACTTATCTAATTTCATTAAATCGCAATTGTATGCAACAATTTGCGTGCTGAAGATTGGTAATGATATTTTGTTTAATGACGAGAAGGTGACGGTTGACAGAATCACTGCACACGGAGGACTATTCAAAACAAAAAATGTTGCACAACGTATCCTTGCAGCTGCCTTAAAGACTCCAATCTCTGTTATGGAAACTGCAGGCGAAGGAGGTGCCTGGGGAATAGCATTGCTTGCAAGCTTTCTTGTCAATAGAGAAACGAACCAAAATCTTGATGAATACCTAAACCATAAGGTCTTCGCTGGAAATGCAGGGATAGAAGTCACTGCAAACGATGATGAGATTGACGGATTTAATGCTTATGCAGAGAATTATAAACTTGGGTTATCAATTGAGCAAGCAGCCATTAAATTTAAAAAATAATGTAAAAGTTCAACAACTACTTTTCAACAACCTGATTTTTAAATAAACAGAGGGAGCTACTCTCTGTTTATTTTTAAACTCACTAAAAATCAAAAACGAAATGAAAAAGAAAGTCTTAACTATTGTTCTTTTTATTCTGAGCAATACATTAATTAGCTTTGCTGAAGACACAAAGATTATTCTACATACTACACAAAATGCAGGAACAATCCATAAAGAGTTATATGGGCAATTCGCAGAACACTTAGGAACATGTATTTATGGTGGATTGTGGGTCGGAAATAACTCTTCTATCCCTAACATTAATGGCTATCGAAAGGACGTTTTACATGCATTACAAGACTTAAAAGTACCAGTATTGAGATGGCCTGGAGGTTGTTTTGCTGATGAATATCATTGGATGGATGGGATAGGTCCTCAAGATAAACGCCCTAAAATGCAGAATAATAACTGGGGAGGGACTATTGAAGACAACTCGTTTGGAACTCATGAATTCTTAAACTTATGTGAATTATTAGGGGCAGAACCATATATTAGCGGGAATGTAGGCTCTGGAACTGTTGAGGAATTAGCTAAGTGGGTTGAATATATGACAAGCGACGGCGATACTCCAATGGCAAATCTACGCAGAAAGAATGGAAGACAAAAGGCTTGGAAGGTTAAATATCTTGGCGTAGGAAATGAAAGTTGGGGATGCGGAGGCAATATGCGCCCCGAATATTATAGTGATCTATTTCGCAGATACTCCGTTTATTGCCGAAACTATGATACAAATAGGCTTTATAAAATAGCTTCTGGAGCAAGTGATTACGATTATAATTGGACAAAAGTTCTAATGGATAATGTTGGCAATCGTATGGATGGACTTTCCCTTCACTATTATACAGTAAAAGGTTGGAGTGGAAGTAAAGGTTCTGCTACAAAATTTTTGAATGATGAGTATTATTGGACGATTGGAAAATGTTTAGAGATAGAAGATGTAATCAAAAAGCATTGTAGTATCATGGACAAAAGAGATCCACAAAAAAAGATTGGACTTCTTGTTGACGAATGGGGAACCTGGTGGGACGAAGAACCAGGAACTATCCGCGGACATCTATATCAACAAAACACTATGCGGGATGCTTTTGTTGCCGCTTTAACCCTAAACATCTTTCATCGTCATGTTGATCGTGTCAAGATGGCTAATATTGCACAGGTAGTAAACGTTCTACAAAGCATGATTTTAACGGATATGAAAGGCAATGGTCATATGGTTTTAACACCCACTTATCACGTTTTCAGGATGTATCAACCATTCCAAGACGCAACAGCATTACCTTTAGAGATCAGTTGCGACTCTATAAAAATGAGAGAAAATCAAACAATCCCAACCATCTTTTCAAGTGCAGCAAAGACCAAAGATAATTCTATTGTCGTTTCATTGGCAAACATCAGTCTTGACAAATCACAAGATATTGATATTGTTTCAGACCTCTCAACAATTAATAATATCACAGGAGAAATCCTAAAATGCAAGAATATTTCAGATTATAACGACTTTGAGCATCCTCAAACAATTGCTCCTCTCGTTTTCAAAGATATGAAAATAAAGAAAAATATAATAAAAATAAAAATTCCAGCAAAGTCTATTGTCGTTTTAAATATAAAATAGTATATTTGTAAAGTATAAAAAACACTATCATGAACGATATTAAAGTTATGAACCATGCAGCTGATAACATCCGTATACTTTCGGCTGCTATGGTAGAGAAAGCAAACTCTGGGCATCCTGGGGGAGCCATGGGAGGTGCAGACTTTATTAATGTACTATTCTCCGAATTTTTGATTTATGATCCTAAAGATCCTACATGGACAGGAAGAGATCGCTTTTTCCTTGACCCAGGACACATGAGTCCAATGCTATATGCAGGTCTAACATTTAGAGGCTTCTTCACACTTGATGATTTAAAACAATTCCGTCAGTGGGGCTCAGTAACTCCTGGTCATCCAGAACTTGATATATATCGTGGTATTGAAAACTCTTCTGGGCCACTTGGACAAGGACATGCTATGGCCGCAGGTGCAGCTGTTGCAGAGAAGTTTCTTGAGGCTCGCCTTAGTAAAACAATGATGCAGCATAAAATTTATGCATATATCAGTGATGGAGGTATACAGGAAGAGATTTCTCAAGGCGTTGGAAGAATTGCAGGAAACTTAGGACTCAACAATCTCATTATGTTCTATGATTCTAACGATATCCAGCTTTCTACAGAATGTGGGGTCGTTATATCAGAGAATACTGAAATGAAATATAAAGCTTGGGGATGGAATGTTATCACCATTAATGGTAATGATGTATCAGAAATTCGACAAGCGTTAAACGCAGCCATAAAAGAAGAAGACCGCCCTACCCTTATTATTGGTAAAACCATTATGGGCAAAGGTGCATTGAAAGAAGATGGTTCTTCATACGAACGCAATGTAAAAACACATGGCGCACCACTTGGAGGAAATGCTTATACGAATACAATTAAGAATTTAGGAGGTAATCCTGAGAATCCATTTATCATCTTCGAAGATGTTAAAGCCCTATATTCAAAACGTGAGGAAGAATTGAACAACATTGTTCATAAACGCCGAACTGCTGAAGAAGAATGGAAAAAGGCAAACCCTGAAAAGGCTACTCTCATGAGTAAATGGTTCAGTGGAGAGACTCCTGAAATAGATTGGAGTAAAGTTAATCAAAAAGAAGGCGTTGCCACTCGCGTTGCCAGTGCAGAATGTTTAAGTGTCTTAGCAGAACAAGTCCCTAATATGATTTGCGCATCTGCAGACCTTAGTAACTCTGATAAGACTGATGGCTTCTTAAAGAAAACTAAGAGTTTCGTTCGCAAAGACTTCAGTGGAGCCTTTTTCCAGGCAGGTGTGGCTGAGCTTACAATGGCAGATATGTGTATTGGTATGATGCTTCATGGAGGTGTTATTGCTGCAATGGGAACTTTCTTTGTCTTTTCTGACTATATGAAACCAGCCATTCGAATGGCAGCATTAATGCAAACTCCTGTCAAGTTCATTTGGTCACATGACGCATTCCGCGTTGGAGAAGATGGCCCTACACATGAACCTGTTGAGCAAGAAGCACAAATACGTCTCATGGAAAAGCTTAAAAACCATTCAGGAAAAGATAGTGTACGCGTATTCAGACCGGCAGATTCACATGAAACTACTATTTGTTGGAAGTTGGCTATGGCCAATACAGCAACACCTTCTGCTCTTATCTTGTCGCGTCAGGGAATCGAAAATCTACCAGAAGGCAATGACTATGAGCAAGTAACTAAAGGTGCCTATATTATAAAAAGCTCTGATGAGAACCCTGATGTCATTTTAGTTGCAAGTGGATCAGAGGTATCTACCCTTATATCCGGAAGCGAACTACTACGTAAAGATGGTGTGAAAGTACGCATAGTCAGCGCACCTTCTGAAGGCTTATTCCGTGAACAAAGTAAAGAATACCAAAATAAAGTTCTACCCTACAACGTAAAAAAGTTCGGATTAACAGCTGGTCTACCTGTCACACTTGAAGGACTTGTCGGCATAGGTCCTTATAGTAAGGTCTTTGGTCTACAGAGTTTTGGTTTCTCTGCACCTTATAAGGTACTTGATGAGAAGCTGGGCTACACAGGGAAGAACGTTTATGAGCAAGTTAAATCATTTCTTACAGAATCGTTAGAATAAATATTATATGGGAAAAAGTCAATAGACTTTTTCCCTATCCTTTTAACCTATAACACAGAATTGCTTATGGAAGTAAAGACAGTTGGTATCGCCTGCGACCACGCGGGCTTCCCTTTGAAACAGTTTGTGCTTGAGTATCTTGAGAAAAAAGGTTACCCAGTGAAAGACTTTGGCACATATAGTAGTGAGAGTGTTGACTATCCTGATTTTGCACATCCTTTAGCAGAAGCTATTGAACAGGGTGAAGTCTATCCAGGAATTGGCATATGTGGTAGCGGAGAAGGAATGGCTATTACACTCAATAAGCATCAAGGTGTTCGTGCAGGATTAGCCTGGAACAAGGACATTGCACAACTAATCCGTCAGCATAACGATGCAAATGCTATTGTCTTGCCAGGTCGTTTTATTGACAATAAGACAGCAGAAAAGATCTTAGATGCATTTTTTAGTGCTACATTTGAAGGTGGACGTCATGAACGTCGCGTTAAAAAGATAGCACAATAAAAGCTTAAGAAATAAAATAAAGAGGAAAGTTCTAATGAACTTTCCTCTTTATTTATATTAATATTTGAACTACTATTCGTTACATTTATCCTCCTGTTCATCAACACTTCGGTCTAAGTTTTCTGGAAGGTGGAATTGATAGCTTCTGTTAAATACTTCTTCTACCTTATTAATTTCTAAGAAAGTAGTACCGCCTCCTTCACCAAAACTACCACTAAGATAGGCAATTTTATCCTCATCTTTAATGTAACCTTTCTGCCTCAACATACGTAATGCAGCAAAGAACATGTATTGTGAGCTCACCTGTTCACGCTGATAAATTGGAATTACGCCATAACTGAGATTCAGCCAACGTTGAGTTTTCTCATTATAACATATGGCTAAGACTGGCACTGGGCCACGAAATGCAGCCAAATTACGTGCCGTTTGTCCTGTCTCACTGTCTGTAATAATACCGGCAACTCCTAACTTTCGCGTTGCATCTATAGCGGCATGTGCTAAGAATGCACGCTGATCCAAGTCCTCACTTGACAATGGAACCTCAATATCATCATTGAGACACTTATCTTTTTCGGCCTGCTCTGCAATGCGAGCCATGGTCTGTACAGCCTCAAGAGGATATTTTCCACTTGCAGTTTCGCCACTCAACATGAGCGCATCTGTACGATAATAGATTGCATTTGCAATGTCAGTTACCTCGGCACGTGTAGGACGTGGATTATTAATCATTGTGTGAAGCATCTGTGTTGCCACAATTACAGGCTTACGACATGCCACACATTTACGAATGATATTCCGTTGAATGCCAGGAATTCTCTCTATTGGCACCTCTATACCCAAGTCACCTCGTGCAATCATTATACCATAAGAAGCATCTATAATCTCATCAATATTGTCGACACCTTCTTGGTTTTCTATCTTCGAAATGATTTTAATATCGCTGCCATGCTCATCCAATATATCCTGAACTTCCTTTATATCAGCCGCATTTCTAACGAAAGAGTGAGCAATAAAGTCTATATCCAACTCTATCGCTAAAAGGATATTCTGTCTATCTTTCTCTGTAAGTGCAGGAAGATCAATATGTTCACCCGGAATATTTACACTCTTGTGAGCTCCTAAAACACCATCATTCTGAACCTGAGCTACAAGCATTGGACCATTATTCTCTACAATACGCATATCGAGTTCACCATCATCAAACAGCAAATCGTCACCAACCTTTACATCTTTGGTAATATCTCGATAAGAAAGATTAATCGTATCATGTGTAGAATCCATCTCAGGACGCCCAAACACCTTTACCATGTCGCCAATCTTAAACTCTAAAGGCGACTCCACACCAGTCGTTCTAACCTCTGGTCCCTTTGTATCAATCATGATCCCTATATGTGGAGATACGGCACGCACATTCTTTACGATAGTCCGAATACCTTCAGGAGTGGCATGAGCAGTATTCATTCGAACAACATTCATACCTGCAAAGAATAGCTTACGAATAAAGCTTTGGTCGCATCTTCGGTCACTAATTGAAGCTACTATTTTTGTTTGTTTCATATTGTTGGCTTAAATTTTCCTACAAAGTTAGTGCAAATATCGCATAAAACAAAGCTTTTGCCATTTGTTTTATTCCTTTTTCAGAAATCAAAGAGTAAACTGCAATCTTGTAATTCTTTTCTTCTCTTAATTTACCTCTACTCTACATTCTACTTTGAGAATAACGAAATATGGCGTCAACTACTTTATAGCGACGCCATATCTTCATCTATTCTCCTTTTCTATACAATTAAATTTGACCAACATTAGCTGTTTTTCATTTCCTGTAACAGCTGTTTCTGTCGCTCACTTAGCCCTGTTGGCAACTTCACTTCATAAACGATAATTAAGTCACCATAGGTTCCATCGCCACGATTATAACCGCGACCACGAAGCCGAACCTTTGTACCATTCTGAGTCTCAGGCTTTACTTTTAACTTCACTTTTTGCCCGTTGTTAAGTTGTATGATGATTTCGCCACCCAGAAGTGCCGTATACATATCCAAACTTACCTTTGCTTCCATCTGTCCACTATGCTGTTGTTGCTGGCCACCAAAGCCTGATGAACGGAAATGTCCACCTCCAAAGAGGTCTTGGAAAAAGCTTGAGAAGCCACCACCCTCACCTCCATAGCTATTAAAATCAAAGCCTTCAAAAGGATTTCCACCTCCACTATATGCCCCAGATGAATTACCTTGGAATGCATCTGCCTGCTTCCATTGCTCTCCATACTTATCATACTTCGCACGTTTCTCGGGATCATTGATGACATCATAAGCCTCATTAAGCGCTTGAAACTTTGCCTTTGCTTTTGGATCATTAGGATGTAGGTCTGGATGAAAAAGCTTTGCACGCTTCCTGTAAGCTGCTCTTACATCCTTTTGTGGAATATTTCGGTCGACACCTAAAATTTTATAATAGTCTATAAAAGCCATAATTTTATTTCGTTTTGTTTATATTTATAATTTCTACTCAGTGGAACAATAGCAAAAAGCATGCCCAACTCCATTACTTTATGGGGGAAAACTGAATAACAATGAAAATAATTCTGTGTTAAATAACGCCCCAATTCTATAAAGAAGGAATCCAAATTTTGTGTTCAATAAATACAATAGCTTTCATCATAACCACGCGTTTATTCTCTTGTTCTCAATCACTTATAAACCATTGACTATCAACTCGTCTCATAAACCCATTGATTATCCGTGACAAAATGGCTGATATTAGTTGACAAAATGACCCACTTTACAATGCAAAATGAATCAAACAACAACGAAATATGCATCATTTTACTCGATAAAAAACCATAGTATCAACTACAACCTTACTTATCTAATATCATGAAGACCAAATAAGACTGCAAAAGGTCAATAGCCTTAGCAAACTAAAATACACCATTCTTTATATTGTTTTAACTTTGCTTTTTCTTTCTTTTTCCTTACCTTTGCAGCCAAAAAATAGGTTATTAGTTGTTATGCAGAATCAATTTTCACGCACACAATTACTGATTGGTAAGCCAGCCATGGACACTTTGTCTGGTGCGCGCATTGCCGTTTTCGGTATAGGTGGAGTCGGTAGTTACGTAACCGAAGTGTTGGCACGTAGCGGTGTTGGTGAACTCGACATCTTTGATGATGATCGTGTCTGTCTAACCAATGTCAATAGACAACTTTATGCGCTATTATCGACTGTAGGAAAACATAAAGTTGACGTTGCAGAAGAACGCATACACGACATCAATCGTCACTGTATCGTACATAAATACCAGATGTTTTACCTTCCCGAGAATGCCGATGCAATCGATCTAGAACAGTTTGATTATGTTGTAGATTGCATTGATACGGTTAGTGCAAAACTTGAACTTATTAAGCGATGTCACCGACTACATATCCCAATAATCTCTTGTATGGGAGCTGCAAACAAGTTAGATGCAACATCATTTAAGGTTGCTGACATCAATAAAACAAAGATGGATCCGCTTGCAAAGGTAATAAGAAAGAAACTACGCAAGTTGAATATTCCGCGCTTGAAAGTAGTTTATAGCGAAGAAGAGCCCATCAAACAGATTGATGACCCAAATATCAGTTGTAGATTTCATTGCATTTGTCCAGATAAAGACATGCGAAAATGCACAGACAGACGTGACATTCCTGCAAGTAATGCCTGGGTTCCTGCTGCAGCAGGACTGATTATTGGAGGTGAAGTGGTTAAAGATCTTATCAAAAAAGCTAATACTCTACGCATCTATCCCGAAGAATTTGAAACCAATCCTCATGCCCAAGCTGCAGCAGAAAAAGCTAAACATCATGAAGATAAATACAGAAAAATGATGGCAGAGAAAAGAAATGGCACATGGGTAGATGATAAAGTTGTGATGAAACTTCCCGAAGGATTTTAAGTTATCAGACTAAAATGAAAGTTTATCTATTCAATCCTGGTCACGATATAGCATTAGCAGCACATCAGAAATATGTCACGCTGCCTCATGCTGCACGCCAATTACAAACAGACCTGGCTTTTCTTCCAGCTTTATGGGCTACAGAAGGAAGCTATGTCCTTGTGGAAGATAAGAATCATGTGAAAGTGCCTACCTATCTTAAGCAATATACTTCACACGTGAACTTCATTGATTTCAATGACTTAGCGAATCATATTAAAGAAGAAATTGAATTTATTCCATGGGGATGGGATTTAGCTTTATGCCAACAATTAATTGATAAAACACAAGGATTAATTGAAGATTTTCTTCCGTCAGAAAAGCAATTAGAAGGTATTCGAAATATAAGTGGAAGAGGTTGGAGTGCACTACACCTCCTACCCCGCTTGACATCATTGGTTGACAAAACAATAGGTAAAGTTGAAATCTTTGATGACTACACTTCATTAACACAATATTTGCAACCGAAAGAAAATGGTTTAGCCTATCAATACGTATTAAAGGCACCATGGAGCAGTAGTGGTCGTGGACTGAGATTTGTCGACATGAATCACGAAGGCATTTCATCCCATCTTAAAGGATGGATTAAGAATGTGATAGACAAACAGAAATATATCACAGCAGAGCCATATTATAGTAAGGTATATGACTTTGGAATGGAGTTTTATGCACACAAAGATGGGACTATTGACTATCTTGGCTTATCAGTATTCAACACAACAAATGGTGCATATACCGGTAATGTGTTGGCAGATGAAACTCAAAAAGAGAAAATATTATCAAGATATGTCTCGACAACATACTTGAAAAATATCCGTGATATCATTAAAGACATCATGTCTTCTGCCCTCAAAGATGTCTATACTGGCCCCTTTGGAGTTGACATGATGATTCTTAACAATGGATATATACATCCATGTGTGGAACTGAACCTGCGCCAAACTATGGGACATGTGGCCTTAGCGCTAACGCAAAAGGTTGAAGTTCCGCGTGTCATGCGCATGAGTTTTCAGGCAGGGCACTATTCAATGCATATCAACTCACTACCCTCTTTATCGAAAGAACAATAGCATTCGAAAACGCTATTCATGGTGATAAGGTTCACCTTTGATGATAGTACATGCACGATAAAGTTGTTCTGTGAAGATGAGACGAACCATTTGGTGGCTAAATGTCATGCGCGACAAGGAGAGTTTTTCATTTGCCCGTTGATACATTGCTGCTGAAAACCCATACGGACCACCTATTACGAAAACAAGACGGCGGGCTGTATGCTGTTCTTTTTGTAACCATTCAGCAAATTCAATAGAGCGAAACTCTTTACCATGCTCATCAAGCAGTACAACCGTATCAGTAGGTTTCAGGCATGATAAGATTAATTCTCCCTCGCGTTCCTTTTGTTGTTCATTGCTGAGTTTCTTCGTATTCTTCAACTCAGGAATAACCATGATATCAAAAGGCATGTAATGTTCGATGCGTTCTCGATAATCATTGATGCCTGCAATAAAATGTTTATTAATGGTTTTCCCTACTAAAATAAGAAGTGTTTTCATTTAACCTTATTCTTTTCTCTGCGAGGAAACCAACCCTTTTCAACTCTTTTCTTTTGCTCAAAAAGTTCACCAATTGACCAAAGGAATGAAGCACCGAGCACACCGAATATAGATGACCAAATGATATGTGAGATACACATTGAACAAAGCACACAAACGATGCCTGAAATAAGGAACAAAATCCATGGTTTTGTACCAAAATAATATTCTGTTTTAATGACAATAGGATGAAATAAGCCTATTATCAAGAATGTAGAAATTGCAATTATTATACCAGTGAAATACATAATGTTATAGCTTTTAGGCCGCTAAGTTACAAAAAAAATATATATTAATCGATGTTTTTTGATTGAAAATGTGTAACTTTGCGTGAAAACAATTTTATAAAATAATTCATACTTTAAGACTATGGCAAATAACACAGAACTAATTTCACAGTGTGAAGCAAAAGCCAAACAATGGTTATCACCAGCCTTTGACGAAGAGACCAGAAAAGAAGTTGAAGCAAAATTAAAGGCAGAAGACAAAACAGAATTGGTTGAAAGCTTTTATAAAGATCTTGAATTTGGTACAGGTGGTCTCCGCGGTATAATGGGAGCAGGTTCTAACCGCATGAATATCTACACGGTTGGAATGGCAACTCAGGGCTTCGCTAACTATCTAAAGAAGAACTTCGAAGGTAAGAAAGACATAGCAGTTGTTGTTTGTCATGACTGCAGAAACAACAGTCGGAAGTTTGCAGAGACGGTTGCTAACATCTTTTCTGCTAATGGAATAAAGGCTTATTTGTTTGATGACATGCGCCCAACTCCTGAATGTTCTTATGCCATTCGACACTTACATTGTCAAGCTGGCGTAAATATCACCGCCAGCCACAACCCAAAAGAGTATAATGGTTATAAGGCTTATTGGGAAGATGGAGCACAAGTACTTGCGCCTCATGACACAGGTATCATTGACGAAGTTAACAAAGTAAAGGTTGAAGACGTAAAATTCAAGGGCAATCCTTCATTGATTCAGAGTATTGGAAAAGACATTGATGAACCTTATTTGAAAGAAATCCACACACTAAGTATAGATCCTGAAGTCATCAAACGTCATCATGACTTGAAAATTGTCTATACACCTTTACATGGAACTGGCATGATGGCAATCCCACAAAGCCTCAAACTATGGGGATTTGACAATGTACATTGCGTCAAAGAACAAATGCAAAGAAGTGGTGATTTCCCAACCGTTGTTAGTCCAAACCCAGAAAATGGCGAAGCATTAGCTTTGGCTATACGTGATGCAAAGGCTTTAGATGCAGATATTGTAATGGCATCTGACCCAGACGCAGATCGTGTAGGAATGGCTTGTAAGAATGACAAGGGCGAATGGGTATTGATTAATGGTAACCAAACTTGTTTGATTTTCCTTTATTACATCATTACGAATCGTCAGGCGAAAGGTTTGCTAAAACCAACTGATTTCATCGTTAAGACCATCGTTACAACCGAAGTTATTAAAAAGGTTGCCGACAAAGCAGGAATAGAAATGCGTGACTGCTATACAGGATTCAAGTGGATTGCACGTGAAATTCGACTCTCTGAAGGAAAGCAGAAATATATTGGTGGCGGCGAAGAAAGCTATGGTTTCCTTGCAGAAGATTTTGTTCGAGATAAAGATTCCGTTTCTGCTATTAGCCTTTTGGCTGAGATTTGCGCTTGGGCAAAAGATAAAGGAAAGACCCTCTACGATGTTCTCATGGATATATATCTGGAATATGGATTCTCAAAAGAGTTCACTGTAAACGTTGTTCGACCAGGAAAGACAGGAGCAGAAGAGATTAAACAGATGATGACAAACTTCAGAAATAATCCTCCTAAAGACCTTGGTGGTAGTAAAGTTGTATTGTGGAAAGACTATCAAACACTTGAAACAACTCATGAAGATGGTTCGAAGACAAAGCTCGACATGCCTGCAACAAGTAATGTTCTGCAATGGTTCTGCAACGACGGAACTAAAGTTAGTGTAAGACCTTCAGGCACAGAACCGAAAATTAAGTTCTATCTTGAAGTGAAAGGTGACATCAAGAAGGCTTCTGAATATGCTGCTCTTGAACAGCAAGGAATGGAGAAAATCAACGCAATAAAAAAGAGTTTAGGACTTGACAAAGATTAAGATGAGTAAGTTAATAATTAATTCATACGAGGAGTTTGCATCACATTTAGGCCAACATTTAGGCGTTTCAGAATGGCTTAAAGTTGATCAGAAACGTATTAATGACTTTGCTGATGCAACATTAGACCATCAATGGATTCATGTTGATGAAGAACGTGCAAAGAAAGAAAGCCCATATAAGAGTACTATTGCACATGGTTATTTGACTCTGTCATTGCTTCCCTACATGTGGAATCAAATTATTGAGGTAAACAATCTCAAGATGATGGTCAACTATGGCATGGATAAAATGCGCTTTGGTAAACCTGTTCTCACAGGGAATAGTGTCAGATTATCAACAACGCTCAATCAAATTGAGAACCTAAGAGGAATCTGCAAAGCACAAATTGGATTCAAAATTGAAATAGAAAACGAGAAAAAGCCTGCCCTTGAAGGCGAAGCTACCTTCCTTTACTATTTCAAATAAGTAATTAAAAGAAAATGGAGAAAGCCAACACTTTCTCCATTTTCTTTATCTATCATTATCTAATATCTACTCCACAAAGCCATTTAGGAAACTCATTCCTATGTAAATACTTTATAAAAGCTATCTAAACGAGAGATGTTTTGATGCAAATGACCGCGTAATTACAATAGTTTTAGACGCTTAAACTCCTCAAAGAGTGGTAGGGCAATTGCCTTAGCATCAGGATGAGGGGCTCCCGTCGTACCTAAAGCACGCAAATCAAAGAAATGTTTCCAATCACTTACTAACGCAGTATGTACTAATTCTGTATTCGTATCTAATGGCAATACAACACGAGCTTCTTGAGGTTTCTTTCCCTTTGAAATCAAATTCATATATGAAAATTCACAGGCAAGATTCGCAAAAAGCCACAAATCAAACGCACTCCAATGCTCTTGGGTCTTTGAATCAATAATATCTGCACAATATTTCGTTAGAGATTCGGCATTAACAACGTCTTCCTTTTCACTAAACTCAGCCTCTTTCATTACCCATTCAGGAAGATTCACCGCAATCTCTCCACCAAACTTTTCTTTGCTATAATTGCAATAGCGTGTTGATTGCTCAGCCATAGAGTTGGCACGATGCCTGTTAAACTCACGCGTAACACCAACTTGAGTGGTGAAATGAACAGTGATGCGAAGCTCATGTAGGGGAAGAGGATCGCACACAAACTGCAAATCATGCAACCATTTGTTTTCAGCGAGCACTCTCAGATTAGTGGTTATATATGCCACTCCATCTTTCAGATTCACATGCGAGAATCGATTGTTAGCATAGCGATTAATGAGCGACTCCGAATCTGACTTCAAATATACCGTACCATGTTCAAGCATCGCCGTATGATCGGATGCGATCATCTTTTCAACAAATGGTTTTGCAGAATCTTCAGAAGCGTTCTTTTCACTCTTGTAACAAACTCTTCCGGCTCGTTCTATTTGCTTATAAATGCCATTAAGTCCCTTTTCTTGAGCCCATATTTCATAGGATGGATGGATTATCTTCATATCTTTAATATTATATTTATCATTACTCCAATCGGATTATTATTTTAATTTATCATAGAACTCTTTCAAAGCCACTCTTGAAACTCCGAGCTTTTCAAGACTTCGTAAATCTTCTAAAGCTTCTTCTTTCTTCTTTAATTGTATTCTAACGAATGCCCGTGAAAGAAGATAATCTTGTTCATTAGGGCATCGCTTTATAGCTTCTGAGTAGTCAAACTCAGCCAAACTATACATCTTTCGTTCTCGCTCCATGTTGGCTCTTGCAGCATAGGCCACAGCACTATCTGGATATTGATTGATTAAACGATTTATACCATCGAATGCCTCCGTATAATGTTTATCCTTTTCATTCAGTAACGCCAGCCCCAATTGCGCTTCAAAATTACCAGGCACTATATATAATAGGTGCTCATAATCTTGTCTTGCAAAGTTATACCGCGACAATTTCTCATTCACATACGCACGAAAGTAAATCGCTGTTGGATTGTTTTCATCCTTCGCCAATACTCTATCATATTCCTCTTTAGCATACTCCCATTCGTGCAAACGAACGTTCCATGAAGCCTTTTGCAGTCGCAATGCAACACTTTCCGGATGAAAAGCCAACGAATCGGATGCTGCCTTTAGGCTATCACGCATTGCATTTGAATTCTGCGCCACTGCAATTCCCGTTGAAATCATCCACATCAAAGCCAAGGCGAGACATCTATTCATAAATATCATCAATTTGGAAATCATCATCTTCTTTATCTTGTTTCCCACAAGGATTAAAGCCTTCTGGCAACCCAAACGTAGCTTTACTGCTATAACCCAATGAAGAATCACGATAAATCTTCTTCATATAATACGCCCAAATCGGCAAGGCCATCGTTGCACCCTGCCCCATTGACATGTTATCGAAATGGATATCGCGATCTTCTCCGCCTACCCAAATACCAGTAACCAATTGAGGAGTAAAACCTATGAACCAAGCATCACTGTTATTATTTGTAGTACCTGTCTTACCACAGATTTGTCCTTCCATGTGATATTTATAGCGAAGTCGACTTGCTGTACCGCCATCAACAACGCCTTGTAACAAGACAAGCATCTTGTTTGCACTCTCGGCACTAATCACTTCATTCATACGCGGCTGGAATGTTGCAATCACATTTCCCTCGTTATCCTCAATCTTGCTAACAAACATTGGTGCCGTTCGTATTCCATGATTGGCAAATGCAGAATAGGCACTTACCATCTCAGCCACACTCACGTCGCACGGACCGAGACAAAGTGACATTGAAGGATGAATGTCAGGATTGTTGATGCCAAATTCATGAAGTGTTGATACAAACTGCTGTGGGTTCAACTTGCTCATCAAATAGGCTGAAATCCAGTTATTACTATTTGCCAAACCCCACTGAAGTGTCACCATCTGCCCATAGCGTGCATGCGAACCATTGCGCGGAGTCCATGGTCTGCCTGCTACCATATAGGTTTTTTGTACATTAGGCGCCATGTCGCATGGAGAAAAACCATTTTCCATGGCAAGTGCATACAAGAATGGTTTAATCGTAGAACCAACCTGTCGGCGACCTCCCGTAACCATATCATACATGAAATGTGTGTAATCCAAACCTCCCACATAGGCTTTCACTGCGCCCGTTTTGGGGTCCATGCTCATAAAGCCGGCGCGCAAGAAACTCTTATAGTATTTGATTGAGTCCATTGGCGTCATCACCGTGTCAATGTCACCATGATAGGTAAAAATGGTCATCTCAACCGGACGATGAAAGGCTGCGCGAATCTCTTGCTCACTTGCACCTTGAGCTTTCATATTACGATAGCGCTCACTCTGATACATATTTCGATTCAAAATCGAACGCAACTGAGCAAAAGTCAACGAAGATGTAAACGGAGCATTCTTCTTACTTCGATTAGCCTTATTAAAGGCTGGCTGCAAGAATTTTGTCACATGACCATATACCGATTCTTCTGCAAATTGTTGCATGTGGCTGTCGATTGTCGTTGTAATCTTCAAACCATCGGTGTAAATATTATAAGGCGTACCATCTTTCTTGAAATTCTTGTTACACCAACCATACAAGGGGTCACTAACCCAGGCTATCGAATCCAAAGTATATTGCACCTTATTCCAAGATGGATAGTTCGACCTATCAGGTTTTTCGGCCATCATATACTGACGAAGGAACTCCCTGAAATATGTTGCCTCTCCATCCTTATGATCGATTCGACGGAAGTTCAAAGCAATTGGCTTAGCACAATACTCATCATATTGTGACCTTGACAAATAACCGGCTTTCAACATCTGACCTAAAACCACATTCCGACGATCACGCGCGCGCTCTGGAAATCTCACAGGATTAAAAAGTGACGGATTCTTACAAAGACCTATAAGCATAGCCGACTCGTCAACATCCAAATCCTTAGCTTCCTTATTAAAATAAGTATTTGCTGCCGTCTTAATACCTACCGCATTATGCAAGAAATCAAAATAATTCAAATACAAAGCGATAATCTCTTCCTTTGTATAATTACGTTCAAGTTTCACAGCTATCACCCACTCTATGGGCTTCTGTAACATTCGTTCCAACGTATTGTGCACCTGCGCAGAATACAATTGTTTCGCAAGCTGCTGAGTGATGGTCGAACCGCCACCTGCTGAAGCCTGGCCCAGCATTCCTCTCTTGACAATGGCACGCCCCAAAGCAATAAAATCAATTCCGCTATGCTCATAAAAGCGTTCATCTTCTGTTGCCACCAAAGCATCAACCAAATGTTTTGAGATGCGGCTATAAGGAATGATAATTCTGTTTTCTTTATTGAGATTGTATGTACCAATCACCCTTCCATCCGAAGAATAAACCTGTGATGCAAACCGATTAATAGGATTTTGCAAATCTTCTACAGGAGGCATATAACCAATCCAACCATTCCAAATGGCTGTAAAGGCAAGCGCTGCTCCGCACACCAATATAATCAATGTCCCCCATAGAAAGTGAACAAAAGCTTTTCTCATCGTGATATCTTTTTAACTAAGAAACTTTGAAACTTAAAAATCAGTAGCTATCCACCGATTAACCATCACAAAGGTAATGTTATATCGGGAAAAAAAAGAATTTAAAACAAAGTTTTTCATGCCGCTAAGGAGTACCACAAGTTCACAAAGAGCATTTTATGATTAGATACAACGTATCTAACACCAAAAAGCAATTTTTCATCGTAGATACAACGTATCTAACACCAAAAAGCAAATTTTCATCGCAGATACAACGTATCTAACACCAAAAAGCAAATTTTCATCGCAGATACAACGTATCTAACACCAAAAAGCAAATTTTCATCGCAGATACAACGTATCTAACACCAAAAAGCAAATTTTCATCGCAGATACAACGTATC
>ERZ772945.39-NODE-39-length-93376-cov-14.574587_pt1 | contig 93376 bp, 96 predicted proteins | sample MGYA00511681_ERZ772945 | MGnify/ENA primary metagenome ERZ772945 (study PRJEB29015, sample SAMEA2737943) | human oral metagenome | biome: human oral; feature: human-associated habitat; material: dental | place: China | collected 2143 ...
AGTGCGGACAGTTTCGTAACATCAAGCGTTGTTAGTTGGTTGTTGGAACACTCCAACACTGCAATGTTGCCATAAATAGTTAGGTCTTGTGTTTCGATGTTTCCCTGTATTCGTGTGGCTGTCTTGTTGAGCTTTCCTGTGTGAGAGTTGCCATCGCCCCAATTAAGCGTATACTCTCCCTCTTCTGCACCCATAATTAAGAGTGCATATTTACTACCAATCTTACTCGCAAAGTGCATCTTCACACAAGGGGTATTAGGCTGATTGTGTTCTGCTCGCATAACGTTCAACGAGCCTAATAGCATAAAAATAGCTACTAATAGCATTTGTTTCATATACTTTTTCATACTGTCTTTAGTTATAAGTTGTTCTTGTTTCAGAACACTAAGGTTATTACTACTGAGCAAAGTTAAAGCAAATTGTGCAATAAACAAAATATTCGAACTAATAAAACAAGCTATACACATATTCTACTTACACCTTATTATATTATATATAGTAGATTGCAGAAGAATATCTAAGAAATTAATAATTATTGCAAAACAACCATTGCTTCACATTTCTATTTATACAGAATATTTATTTTAAATATTAGAATAGATATCTTTGATACACAAAATTACCTAATAGATTATCGTTGCTAAACAGTTGCATAATATTAAATGGTATAAAAAGAAAATCTCATTCTATAATATTAGACATGAATTTACGTTAATTCATTACATATTACATAACTGATTTAATTCGGAAAAAGAGTTATCAACTTAACCGAATTAAGATGCATTTACGCTAGTTATTGTATATTTGTTACATAGCTGCATACTTAAAATAAAAGTGAAATTTATGAATAAACATTTTATTTAAAAGAGGACTAATATCTATGAGTTTATGGATATTATTCGTTATAGTAGTCTTTGGTTCATATCTGTATATAACTAAAAGACCATTTAGTTATTTCATAGACGAAGAAACTGGAGGTTTTATATCAGCAACTTTTTTTCTATCGTGGGCACTCATTTGGTTTGGTATCGGACAACACTACAGTAAAGATTATGACATAAAGAGAAATATATTCGAGCAGAAAAATCAAGGTATTGATACTAAATATCTTAACTTAATGTTCAGAAAAACATACTTTGCAAACTTTGCTAAGACGCTATCTTCGCTCTTCTTTATTTCTGTTCCGTTTTATTTGGCAGCCAACGTAAGAGATTTACCATCTTTAAAAGATTGCATAATAATTGGTCTACTTATGCTGCTTTCTATCACTTCTTATCTATATTATAAAAAGAATAAAGAGGAAATATAAACAGTTGCTACTGTCTGTCCAGCAATCTAATAGAATGTTTCTGAATTTAGAATCAACAACTAAATGTTAGTTACTCTTCTTTCAGATATCTGTAAGTTGCGAATTAGATATCATAACAAGCTGCAAATTTTATTTGGTTATATTATAATGCCTAATAGTTATTTAGTCTGCTGCAGAGTTAGGAAATCTTTTATTTGCATTGTTTTAATTTAATCATTATTATAAGCCTCTAAGCAACAACACATTATTCAGAATTTAGTTATATCGGAACGGAAATCATTATATTTGCCAGCTTTTTCAAAATATACTCTTTTCTTTTTCACAGAGTCTACATTTAGACACATAAACAGACAACTATAATGTAAAAAAAATAAGAGTACTTATTTAAAAGTACTCTTATTTGAGCCTCTTGTCGGATTCGAACCAACGACCCCGAGATTACAAATCACGTGCTCTGGCCAACTGAGCTAAAGAGGCGGGGGTGGACAAGCGATTCCTATCGCACCGCTACAACCTTCTGCCCTTGCTCCGTTCCCGTCCTGGGGGATTCAAAGGGAGCTGGTCGTAGGAGACTTGTCCGTGTTGTGCTTATCTCAAATAAGCGGGTGCAAAGTTAGTGATTTATTTTTATACCAGCAAGGAGACGTTAATACAATTTCTGTTTTTTAACAAAAAAAATTAAATTTAATAGTGTCCTACATTATTTATAATAAATAATACGTACTTTTGTAACATGATTCATGAAGATTACAAACAGTTGACAGCATACGCTCGATATGATGGTATTTATCTTGCTATCATTTGGACGGCAAGTTTTGCTTGTCTTTTAGGTATAGAGGCATTACCAGTTTTGGCGCAATTTAGTTTTTTACTTATTCTTTCGACCCCTTTCTTCGTAGCTTATCGATTGAAGATATTTCGTGAGGAAGGGCGTAAAGGCGTTATATCTTTCCGTCGAAGTCTGTTCTATTGTCTACGTGTTTTTTTCAATGCAGCAATTATCTTTAGTTTTTTGCAGTGGTTGTATATGCGTTTCTTAGACAATGGAAAGCTACTCATGATGTTTAGTAATATCTATTTGAGTGCGGAAGGGAAAAAGACACTTACTGCTATGGGTTTCTCGTATAACCAGTTCATGGCGATATTACCAGATGTTTTACAACCTTATTCTATAGCTTCCAGCACTTTTATCACGGCAGTTTTGTTTGGAGCAATTTGTTCGTTATTGATAGCTGGTGTCATGTCTAAGAATGTTAAACGCCAATAGTTATAAGATTATTAGGTAAATGGATGATAGATATTATAGGTCATAATCCTTATCTTTCAGTCTGAACTCCTAAATACTAAATTGATAATAGAAAATTCCTAATACATAATATGGATATATCAGTAATTGTTCCTCTTTACAATGAGGAGGAGAGTCTCCCCGAATTATACGCTTGGATTCAGCGTGTCATGAAAGCTAATGGCTTCACTTATGAGGTTATTTTTGTCAATGATGGCTCTAAGGACAAGAGTTGGGACGTCATTGAAGATTTGCATCGTAAGGATGCTGAACATGTGCATGCAATCAAGTTCCGTCGTAACTACGGTAAGAGCCCTGCACTCTATTGTGGTTTTAAGGCAGCGAAGGGTGATGTTGTTATTACAATGGACGCCGATTTACAAGACTCTCCTGATGAGATACCAGAGCTTTACAGGATGATCATGGATGAGAAATACGACCTTGTAAGCGGCTATAAGCAGAAGCGTTATGACCCATTAACCAAGACTATCCCTACAAAACTATTCAATGCGACAGCGCGTAAGATAAGTGGAGTACACAACCTGCACGATTTCAATTGTGGATTAAAGGCCTATCGCAGTGATGTAGTGAAGAATATTGAGGTCTATGGGGAGATGCATCGTTATATTCCTTACCTTGCCAAGGAGGCAGGCTTCGCACGTATTGGAGAGAAGGTGGTGCATCATCAGGCACGAAAGTATGGTAAGTCAAAGTTTGGTATTAATCGTTTCTTCAATGGTTATCTTGACTTATTGACCCTTTGGTTCCTTACCAACTTTGGTAAAAAGCCAATGCACGTTTTTGGTTTGATTGGTTCTTTTATGTTCTTCATCGGTTTTATCGCTTTTCTTTGGCTAATTGTTGAGAAGATTATAATGCTTCTTGGAGGAGAATATGGCGACTTACTCTCAAATCATGCATCCTTCTTTATAGCCTTGGTAGCGATGATATTAGGTACACAACTATTCCTTGCAGGATTTATAGGCGACCTCATAAGTCGTAGTAATCCAAGGAGGAATGACTATCAGATAGAGAAAGAAATGTAGGATGATAAGCCTTGCTTTTAAGCAGTTAACAAATTACAATGATGAACTACAGAAAGATTAAGCATGTATTGAGCAAAGTCTTCATGTGTATTACCTTCTTAGGAGGAATGGTATGGATGAGTTCTTGTTCTGATATTGACTGTCCTGTAACCAATGGTGTATGGTCAAATTATGTTGTAAAGGGTGATACTTTGCACGATACACTTACTATATCAGCCATTCGAGAGAATAAACCTGATACGATACTACTGAACAAACAGGTAAACACAACAAAGTTTAGTCTTCCTATGAGTTATAATGGAGAAAAAGATAAGCTTCGTTTTGTATTTACAAGTAAGGCTGGAGTGACAACTATAGATACGGTTACGATATCAAAAACCAATATAAGTCATTTTGAAAGTGTAGATTGTTCGCCAACTTTCTTCCATACACTCACAGCTATTTCAGCAAAGGGAACACGTGTGAAGAAGGTTGATATTAATAATCCAAAGGTTGACTATGATGGTACGAAAGAGCATATATTTATCAGTTTTACTAATCCTTAATGTACTGTTCCTATTGACTCCGACGGTAGCCAATGCGCAGCGTCGTCCATCACTACCAAAGGTCAAAGAAGATAGTATCCCCTTTTTCAGGGGAGTAGCTGTGGGTGTCGACCTTGTCGGACCCGCTATGCGTTGGCTTGCCTCATACGGTCAGTATGAGGGAATATTACGTGTTAATCTGAAGGATAGGTATTATCCCGTGATAGAAGTGGGTGTTGGTCAGGCTGATAAGACGGACGAAACAACAGGGACAACCTTCAAAACAATTGCACCCTACGGTCGTGTGGGTTGTGATTTTAATATGTTAAAGGATAAACATGACACTTACCGATTCTTAGTAGGCGGTAGAGTGGGGTACACATCATTTAAGTATGATGTACTTAGTCCTGGTATTCTTGACCCTATTTGGGGCACTCAGTCCACTTATGGTAATCTTGGTAATAAAGGACGTCAGCTTTGGGCCGAGCTTGTCGGTGGTGTAGATGCTAAGATATGGGGGCCTATTCGTATGGGGTGGAGCGTTCGTTATAAGCTTCGCCTTGCTCGTAAGATGAGCGAAATAGGCGAACCTTGGTATGTTCCAGGTTATGGTCGTAGTAGTTCATCACAGCTTGGTGCTACCTTTAATGTTCTTTTTGAATTATAATAAGATAAGTTGTTAGAAATAAGAGATATATCTTTAGATGTCTCAATAGCATCTTCATGTGATCTTCAAGAGGGTTTGTTGTTCATGTGTTAAGGGTATTGTTCTTTATTTCTAACATGAGTATTGATACTAAATTAATATAAAACAGGAGATGAATAAGAAGAGATTATATTGGCAGATACCATTCCTTTTGATGCTAATCATTGGGTCTATCGTCATTGTTAGCTATCAACATTCAATGCCTTACCAGCACAACAAGGGGTTTATCTTTGGTACTACCTATAATATTACCTATCAAAGTGATGAAGATCTCCAGCCACAGATAGAGGCAGAACTTAAGAAGGTTAATCAGACCTTCTCAACGTTTGAACCCAACTCAATGATTTCCTTGATTAATCAAAATAAGCCTGTAAAGGTAAATGAGATGTTCAGAGAGGTCTTCACACTTGCTGAAACGGTTTCAAAAGAGACTGATGGCGCATTTGATATTACTGTTGCACCGATGGTTAATATCTGGGGCTTTGGATTTAAGACGGGTCAACATCCATCTAAACAGGCTATCGACAGTCTTCATCAAATTGTTGGATATAATAAGGTGAAGTTGGTTGGTAATACCATTCAGAAGGATAACAAACGTATTATGTTAGATTGTTCTGCTATCGCAAAAGGCTACGGCTCAGATGTTGTTGCCCGTTTTCTGCGTCGCAATGGGGTAGAGAACTTTATGGTAGAGATTGGTGGCGAGATAGTTACGAAGGGTAATAGCGAGCAACGTTTACCATGGAAGATAGGTGTAACAAAGCCGACGGATGATAGTTTGAATACCAATCAAGAGATTCAGACGGTACTGAATGTTACAGATAAAGCCATGGCAACGAGTGGTAATTACCGTAATTTTTATTATAAAGGAGGTAAGAAATTTGCTCATACCATCGACCCTAAAACTGGTTATCCAGTACAACATTCTCTTCTCTCTGCCACGGTCTTAGCCAAGAACTGTGCTACTGCTGATGCCTATGCTACCTCGTTTATGGTGATGGGAGTTGAGAAAGCGCGCAAATTACTTGATCGTCATCCAGAATTGATGGCCTATTTTATTTATTCTGATGCGAAAGGTAATCTGAAAACATGGTACAGTCCTTCTATGAAAGGGAAATATGTAGAATAAGTTATATTCGCTTTCTCTTTTGAAAGCGAATATGTATTATCTTTTAAGGTCAATGCTTCAGCTCTACGATAAACTTCTCGAACTACCACTTTTCATCGGTATTAGTATGGATGAATTGGCTGATATCGTGGGACAAACAAAGTTTGGCTTTTACAAGTTAGTGGCCGATAAGTTGCTTGTCAGTACGGATGATAAATGTACACATCTCTTTTTTCTGATGAGTGGAACACTCCGTGTGGTTAGTCATGCGGATAATTATCGTTATAGAATAGAAGAAGAATTATCGGCTCCTGCCGTTATCCAGCCTGAACATCTCTTCGGTCTTATGCAAAGATACACAAAGGACTTCACGGCACAGACCGATTGTAGTCTCTTGTCATTGGATAAGACTGAGGTCTTACGCCTGCTTGATAATTACCTTATCTTCCGTCTTAATCTCCTCAATAGTATATCTATGCAAGCACAGCGAATGAGTCGTATTCCATGGCGTCAGCAGCCTATCGATATTCGTCAACAGTTTGTAAGTTTCCTGCGCCTACGTTGTCTTACTCAAGCTGGTAAGAAGGTGTTGAGGATAAGGATGGAGGATCTTGCCATAGAGTTACACCAGAGTCGCTTAAATGTTTCTCGAATGCTTAACACTCTACAGCGAGAAGGATTCTTAACGATGAGTAGAGGGATTATTACAATCCCACAATTGGAGACTCTACGGACGTAGTCTATTATCGAAATCGGCATAGATTACTATTTTCTCTATTATCCTTTGTTTGTCCCATTCAGCTTTTTGATGGATGTTTCAAACAGTTCTTATAGTCTTAGTGGATGCTATTTGTGTGTGAAATCTTGTGTCTGTCTGTGAGAAAATGAGCACACTCTATTACATAGATAAGTATCTCCCTGTCTACAGCCCATCAATCTATCCATACTTCTGGAGAGTTGGTAAATCTGTAAAAAATCATTACATTATATGAAGCTAAACACCTTTATAATAGGAGTATATTGTTTCTTAAAACAGAGTTTGTAACCTACAATAAATCAGTATGTTATAAACAGTTCTGAAGAAGACGCCTTTCATGCTTCAAGAAGGGCGTCTTCAACGTGCAAGAAGGGCATGTTCTTGATCGCAGTTAGGCCTCTTCTTGTTTCTTCTTCGGCCTCTTTTCAAATGGAGTGGGGATTGTTTGTTGAAATAACTCAACAAATTTAGCTTATACAAATAGCGTTCTTTTTTCTTTTATCGACAGCTTTGTTGGGCTCACTTCACTAATTGCTCTCCTCTCTGCGAGAGTGGGGGAGATGGATAGATAGGCTGTATAGGAGTAAGTTCACTAATCATTTCCCTTGCTGGGAGAGTGGAAAGAAAGAGAGCCTGTCCCTATGAGTATTGTTGTTTACAATCAACACCATCTGTGTAAAGCATCAATAAGAATGCATAAAAAGACTAGAAAGGGAGGTGTAATTCATCACTAAAATTACATTATCCGCTTAGTTCTTATCCATAACACACCATTGAGAAACAAAATTGCGTTAAATTCCACTTTTTTATGTGGGTTTTCTCCTTTTTTTGAGTTATCTTTGTAGATTAAAATAAGAGAAAGTTAATAGAGATGATAGATAACGAATTAGATAAGAAAGAACGTGTCAATCCATTCTTTCTACCTTACGATACGCCGCATGACACAGTGCCTTTCGATCGCATAACACTTGCTGATTATGAAGAGGCAATGATGGAAGGCATCCGTCGCGATGATGAAGAGATTGAGAAGATAATTAATAATCCAGACGAACCTACCTTCGACAACACGATTATTCCCGAAGATGAGGTGAAGGGACGTAAGCATTATTATGACTTGTTGAGCCGTGTTGAGAGTGTGTTCTTTAATATGCTTAGTGCTGAGACATGCGATGAAATGGACGCATTGGCACAGAAGATGAGTCCAATTCTTACTAAGCATAATAATGATGTCAGCTTAAATCCAAAGATATTCGAGCGCGTTAAGTATGTCTACGAGCATCATCGTGAGTTGACACCAGAAGAGAATTGTCTGTTAGAGAAAAGCTATGAGGGCTTTGTACGTAGTGGTGCATTGTTAGATGAAGCTGGAAAAGATAAGTTGCGTAAGCTAACAGAAGAAGCATCCATGCTTTCATTGCAATTCTCACAGAATGTTCTAAAGGAGAATAAAGCCTATACGCTACATCTCACAGACGAGAAACAGCTTGAAGGACTGCCTGATACAGCACGTGAAGCAGCGCATGAAGCAGCAAAAGAGCATGACTTAGAAGGATGGGTTATCACCTTGGATGCACCAAGTTATAGTCCTTTCATGATGTATAGTACGCAGCGTGAGCTACGTCAAGAACTCTTTATGGCACGCAATACACTTTGCATAAAGGATAATGACACCAATAACCTGGAACTCTGCAAACGTCTGATTAATCTGCGTAGGGAGATTGCACAGCTTCTTGGATACGACACCTTTGCTGATTATGTGATGAAACATAGAATGGCAACAACGGTCGAGAATGTGTATAAACTCCTCAATGACCTCATTGAAGCGTACAAACCAAAGGCTATCGAAGAACGTAAAGAGATAGAGACATTGGCTAAAGAGCTTGAAGGGGACGACTTTAAGATGGAGCCTTGGGACGTGGCTTATTACAGTCAGTTGCTTAAGAAGAAGAAATACGACCTCGATCCAGAGATGCTTCGACCCTATTTGGAATTGAACAATGTGATTAAGGGTGTCTTTGGATTAGCTACACGTCTCTATGGTATCACCTTCAAGGAAAACAAGGAGATACCTGTCTATCATCCTGATGTTAAGCCATACGAGGTGTATGATAAGGATGGTAGTTATTTAGCTGTACTGTATGTAGACTTCTATCCACGTAAGGGAAAGCGTGATGGAGCGTGGATGACGGAGTTCCAAGGACAATGGATAGAGCGCGATGGCACGAATGTTCATCCTCACGCATCACTTGTGATGAACTTCTCTAAGCCTACAAAGGATAAGCCTGCCTTATTGAGATTAGGCGAGGTCGAGACCTTCTTACATGAGTTTGGCCATTCCCTTCATGGCATCTTTGCGAATACACGCTTTGAGAGTCTGTCTGGTACTAATGTATGGTGGGACTTTGTAGAGCTTCCTTCACAGTTTATGGAGAACTTTGCAGTAGAGAAAGACTTCCTTCGTACGTTCGCTTTCCATTATCAGACAGGTGAGCCAATGCCCGACGAGTTGATAGAGAAGGTAATAGCCAGTCGTAATTATGGTGCTGCAATGGCTTGTCTACGACAAGTAAGTTTCGGTCTCTTGGATATGGCTTATTACACATGTAAGGACGAGTTCACCGATGATATTATTCCTTTTGAGAAGCAGGCTTGGGCACCAGCTATCATTGATGAACAGCGTATGGATACATGTATGACAGTTCAGTTCTCTCATATTATGGCGGGAGGATACGCTGCTGGCTATTACAGTTATAAGTGGGCTGAGGTGCTCGATGCTGATGCTTTTAGTGTCTTCAAGAAGGAGGGTATCTTCAATCAAGAGGTTGCCCAGCGTTTTAGAGATAACGTTCTCTCACGTGGTGGGACGGAACATCCAATGGTTCTCTATAAGCGTTTCCGTGGTCAAGAGCCTACTATTGATGCCCTGAAAGAGCGTGATGGACTTACAAAAGCATGAAGGTAAGGCTTTTCTCGATACCTTTTAAGGGTGGACTATGGTTGAGGGAAAAGCTAACATCATCTATACTTCTTAAGTATCACATCGTGCTCTCATTGCTAAACAGCAAAGTATAAAATCATAATAAGTAAATGAATAACAAGCATATAACAGAATCTTCATCAGCTTCTTCTCCCTTATTAGAAGGGAGAAGCAAGTCTGCTGTCGACTATCGTTACCTTCGTATGGCTCGAATATGGGCTGAGAACTCTTATTGCAAACGTCGTCAAGTAGGTGCGTTGGTTGTTAAAGACAAAATGATTATCAGTGATGGCTATAACGGAACACCGAGTGGCTTTGAGAATGTATGCGAAGATGAGGAGGGCATAACAAAGCCTTACGTACTCCATGCTGAAGCCAATGCAATCACAAAACTTGCTCGAAGTGGTAATAATAGTGAAGGTTCAACACTCTATGTTACGGCCTCTCCTTGCATTGAGTGCGCAAAGCTCATCATTCAAGCAGGTATTCGCCGAGTTGTGTATGCTGAGAAGTATCGTCTTACGGATGGTATAGATTTACTGACAAGAGCTGGTGTTGAGGTTGAATTCAAGAGTCTTGAGGAGGACAATGATCCCACTTCAGATTCTATTTAATCTGTATGCCAAATGCTTGTAGCCGTGTGATAGCGAGGAACAATCGGTCTTACAGACTCGAAAAAGATTGTTCCCACTATTATCAGAACCATATTTTATAGTTGAATTATTGAAAACTCTTTTAATTATCTCCTCTTCAGAAAGAGGGAGTTAAGGCTTTTATGAATCAGAATAAGAACAATCGTTTCATGCCGTTACTAATGGCGCTTTGTGTTGTCATTGGTATTTTTATTGGTACTTTCTATGCCAATCATTTCTCTGGTAACCGACTAAACATCATCAATAATGGTAGTAGTCGACTCAGTAACCTGCTGCACATCATTGATGATCAGTATGTTGATTCTGTTAATATAGACGAACTTGTAGACAAGGCAATCCCTGAGATATTATCAGAACTCGACCCACACTCTGTTTATATTAGTGCGAAAGATGTCCAACTGGCGACCGACGACTTGAAAGGCTCGTTCTCTGGCGTTGGTATTGAGTTCAATATCCGACAAGACACATTACGCATTCAGAATGTTATTAAGGATGGTCCTGCTGATAAAGCTGGGTTATTAGCTGGCGATAAGGTTGTTAGCATCAATGGAAAGTCGTTTGTTGGTAAGATTGTCACTAATGAAGAAGCAATGCATCGACTAAAGGGACCGAAAGACTCTAAGGTCAAGATTGGTGTTAAACGATATGGTGAGCAAGGTGTTAAGATGTTCACTGTGACACGTGGCGACATTGCTGTGAAGAGTGTTTCTGCAGCTTATATGCTCAATGATACGACAGGTTATATTCGTGTCAAGAGTTTTGGCGAGCGTACCTATGCGGAGATGTTGGCTGCCTTACAGTCGCTTAATATCCGAGGTGCCGACCACTTGGTTATTGACCTTCGTGATAATGGAGGCGGTATATTGGAGGCTGCGGTACAGATGGCTAATGAGTTCCTTCCAAAGAATCGATTGATAGTATATACGCAGGGCCGTAAGAGTCCACGTGAAAACTATCGTAGCGATGGGAAAGGAAGCTATCAACATATACCAATGGTTGTACTCATCAATGAAGGAACAGCTTCTGCAGCTGAGATCTTTGCTGGTGCTATGCAAGATAACGACCGTGCTATCATTGTTGGACGTCGTTCTTTTGGTAAGGGTTTGGTACAACAGCAAATACAGTTTAATGATGGTAGTCTGATAAGATTGACTATTGCACGTTACTATACTCCATCTGGTCGCTGCATACAAAAGCCATTTAAGCCGGGTGATAATGCCGACTACGATAACGATATACTTACTCGTTATCAGCATGGAGAGTTCTTCTCGCAAGATAGTATTAAACATCAAGGTCCTGCCTACCATACTAATAATGGGCGCATAGTCTATGGTGGAGGTGGCATAACGCCTGACATCTTTGTTCCAGAGGATACTTCTAAGGTGACATCTTACTATAAAGAGGCTGTGGTAAGCGGTTTGATGCTGCAATATGCGTTCAATTATACAGATAAGAATCGTAAGAAACTAAGCGGTTTCGGTGAGGTCTTGCCTTTAGCCAACTACTTAGACCATCAGAACCTCGTAGGTGATTTCGTCGGGTTTGCCGAGAAGAACGGATTGCGTCGTCGTAACTTGATGATAATGCGGTCACATTCTTTGTTACAGGAGTATCTCAATAGCCGTATTATCTATAATATTCTTGATGAACAAGCATGGATAGAATATGTCAATCGAAACGATGCCATGATTAAGGCGGCCGTTAATGCCTTTCATCCCAAATCTCTTCTGCTTCTTAAACCGAGGCCGAAGAGTGCGGATAAGTCTATGCTAATTCGAAAAAGAAAGGTGTAATAACTATGGAACAAAACGAGAAATCCCTTCTTCGCAAGGAAGTAAGAGCACGAAAGAAACAGTTTACTGAAAAAGAACTGATTGTTCAGTCGGAGCCACTCATTAAGCGGGTGTTAAGTCATCCACGCCTACAAGAGGCAAAGACTGTCCTTTTATATAATTCATTGGCAGATGAGGTCTATACACACGACCTCATCCAGCAGCTTCATCAAGAGGGGAAAAGGGTTCTTCTACCGGTAGTTATGAGTGATACTGAGATGGAACTTCGTCTTTACAAAGGACAAGATTTCTTCAAGTCAAGTAGTTATGGCATACTTGAACCTATTGGAAAGCCTTTTACAGATTTCTCTTCTATTGAATTTGCACTCATCCCTGGTATGGCTTTTGATAGTCAAAAGAACCGTTTAGGACGTGGGAAAGGCTATTATGATAGGTTCCTTCCACTACTAATAAATGCTTATAAAGTGGGTATCTGTTTTCCTTTCCAGTTCTTGCCAACTATTCCAACAGAGCCAACTGACCAAAGGGTTGATGAGTGTATCTATTAGTTTTTATGAGAGAACGAAGAGGTTATGTGGCTTAAACCCTTAGTTCTCTTATAGTCTTAATGATGTTAACCAATCTTTCCTCTTATCTTCTGCAATGGTGAGGGACGTCAATAGCAATGGTATGGAGCATTAATACTAACGATAATAGGCGATAACATCAGTCTTTCTGACGGTAAGATGCCTTGCAATGTGTTGTTAGTATGAGTGCTGGGTATTGTTTAAAAAGTGTGTACTATCTAAGGTAAACATAGTGTACTTGGTTAGTCGGATGATGTCTATCGGATGACAATATGATATAAGACACTGTGTGACATAATCAAAGAAGGATGTTACATAGCGTAATTAGTATAAGCGAGCAAAGATATAATGCTAAGCCTAAACCAAGTCTTCGTAGGCTTGGTTCATTTCATTCATTAAGTTCTCAAAGTTATCAGCGTTTAATGATACCTTTCTGAACATCATTTCTAAGTTTTCTTCCTCAAAGTTAACAGGTGACTCATGGAGTAAAGCCATCATTCCCGCTATCATTAATCGATAGACAGTAGCCTGATGTAGACCATTTACTCCTGTCTTAGCTTGTGTTATCCCTAAGGCGTAAGCTTGCATCTGAACCCGAACAATAGAACGAATGGCCAACGATACGGGTACACAGTCTTTGTCTATTAAAGCTGGACAGTCTACATAGTAGTCTTCTACAGACTGTAAATGCCCATTAAGTAAAGAGAATATTTGCTTCTGATATTCAGCAGTTACGAGAGTATAAAGTTCTTTACTTCCACAAGCATAACGTAAGAGTATCTTTGTAGAAGTAGTCTCTGAGAAGTGACGTCGCTTCATATCTTCAGTCACAAACTCAATGTCTGAATAGTTTAGACGTATGAGAATAGGAAAGAGAACAGACACGAATTGAGTAGAGAGGTTGTCGAAGTTGTTTACTAAAAGCTGTTTGTACTCTTTCGGTTCAATCCGTTTTTTTCCTGGATATAAGGCATCTACCTGTCCTGAAAAGAAAGAATGAAAGTAGCCTCTAACCATTGCAGAGGCTACTCTTGAACGACTAATATCTGTTATTCTCATATTATCTTTTACTACTACCTATGTCCACCAAAACTGCTGTTGTTACTTGGTACGTTTGTACGACTTGGAGTTGATGGAGCCTGATTGCTATTTGCTGGTGTGCTTGGGAATGATGAACGTGATGCATTCCCAAATGATGAACCACCGTAATTACCTGATGATTGACGACTTGGAGCAGGGTATTGCTGTTGTTGAGGTTGATATACAGGTCTGTTAGACTGCTGTCTTGGTCCATCAAACCGCTGATTATAAGAGCTATTTGGCGTAGAATAGGTGTTATCTCTTCTTGCATTGCCAAAGCTACTATACCCGTTATTTTGCTGTGGAGTATTCCAAGCACCGCTATTCTGATATACGTCCTGGTTCGTTCTGGTACGGTTTGTTACGATAGGAGGGTTACGGCGTGCACCGAAACGGCCTGCGTAATAGCTGTCATTATATCTGTTTCGCCCGCCACGATAGGTATAGTAATCTGCAGGAAGGGAACGATAATAATAATTGCGGTCTGCATAACGATTATAAACCCTATAAGCATAGTTGTTGTTATACCAATAAACAGGACGATAGAAATAGTCTTCACCTATATAATAGTTATATTGGCGTGCATTTAAGACATAGAATAAGTCACTATTGCGACGTGTCCAATAGTCACCGTAAAGAGAGCGCTCACCCTGCATATTAAGGAGGTAGTCAAGATTAATCTCGTACACTGCTTGATATTGTGCATCGGTAAGTCCAAGTTCGTAAGCCATCTTGTCTGACAAGAAAAGCGCTTGTCTACGTGCCTCTTCATAGCCAATTCGACCGTATGTGCTACTGTATCCAACGTTATAACCATCATCATAAACAGCCATAGGACCACCATAACCACCACTGGCAGATAGGTATGCGCCACATGAAGAGAGTGAAAGACTTAGGAGACCTAAGGCGAATGTATATAAAATGTTCTTTTTCATATCTGTAACCTTTAATGTAAACTACTTTTGTTCATTCTCTATTGCAAAAGTAGTCTTTTGGTTTCAAATATCTTATAGGCAAATTCCTATTCGGTCGGGGAAAGTTCCTATAAGTTATTCTACTTCCTCTACGATGGTGTTAGGCACTTCCTTTGACTTCAACATTTCGTCAAGACTTTTGAAAGTGTAGGCTGCCTTGTCTTTTACAAACGTCTTAGAGAAACGGTCGCGTAGGCTCATAAGTTTTTGTACAGCTTCTTGATAAGTCTCAGCGGTAATGCGGTCTGCCATTGCTTGTGCATTCACAGGGGTGAAATCGAAGTATTGTACAAGATACTGTTGGAACTGTCGACGTTGAGTTTGCGTCATTTCCTGCAACTGTACATTCATCTTATCCTTTGCACGATGTATGATGAAGATTAGTTCATCAGGCTCACCACCACGCTGTCCACGGTCATATTTCTTCTCATACTCAAAGTGACAATCACAGAACCCACGCTCTGCAAGCTCCTTTAATTCCTGCATTGCTGGGTCGAGAACACGGCGGCAGAAATCAGAGAACTTCTTGTAGTTGTTTTCCAAACGAAGCATCTTGCGGAACTCCAAAGTCTTGATAACTGTACGACCTTTGTCCACCCAAGACTCGATGAACATATATATACGTTGTGTATAGCGGTTCTTACAAGCGAAGACAATCTGTTTTCCTAAACGATGATAACCAAAGTCTAATGATACAAGACGCTCGGCAACAGTATGATCGAGCTTTAGAATGGCGTATTTGTTGTAGGAACGATCCTCTGGTATATATACATCACAAAGGTTAGTTGCTTTGGTGTACTTTCTTCCTTCAGCCGTTTTATATGGGATTTCGACAGGTATTGAAGCCAACATCTTCAGTGAGTTACGTAACTGTGGATAGTGGTTCGGATCAACACCTAATTCCTTGAAAGGTAGCTTGATAGGCATACGTCCATCCTCATCCAGCTCATCCGTGTGGAATAAGTCAAGTTGAAAGCCTCGCTTATTGTTCAATATTCCATGCAAGATAGACTGTAGACTCTCAACAATAGACACCAAAATTCTAACCTGAATGAGCGAATAGTCATGGCGCATCATGGTCACAGCAATAGGCTGAAGAAGCCATGTCTCTTCTTCTATTGGGATAAGATCATTCGAGATAGTACGGCTTTTTAAGGGAGCTTTCTGTGCTTTTGCACCGCGTTTACGCGTTACCTTTCTTACGGCTGTTTTATCTGTTGTCATATTAACTGTCTTAGCTTATCATGTATCTTATAACACTTTACAAGCTACAAAGATACCGCTTTTATTTGGAACAAGCCACTAAAACAACAAAAATAGTTTCTTCTTAGTTTTTTGATGGCTATCTTGTAGATGCTGTTCTATTAATAAGTAAAGCCTCTTTGGGTAACTCGTTGTATGGTGTTAAGCCTTATTACGATTGGTGTTTATTATTAACAAATTTCGTGTGGTGTATTACTACGTTTTAAAAAGAGCGCCGAAAGAGTTATATAAGGTGACATGATATATATCAAGTAGGTAGGTATAAGGAAATAGTGGATAGCAAAGTAGTACTCTTTTTGTGCTTTCCTCGAGGATAATAATTAATGATAAAAAACCAAATACTTTACAACTACTATTGCATTATTGACTTTTTTTTTGTTATTTTGCATACGATATCATTACGAAGTAACAAGATGAAGAATCAGAAGATGTATGAGCCTGATGATAAGATGATTTATCTTATCAGAGATAATTATGACTTATTACAAAGCTTAGGGTGCTTTGGAATAAGTTTGGGTTTTGGTGATAAGACCGTGAGAGAGGTTTGTGATGATCAGAATGTAGACACTTACACATTCTTGGCAGTCGTTAATTTTACGATAAATGGATATAAAGTCTTTGATGATGTAGACCGATTGTCAATCCCAACCCTTATGCAATACCTGCGAGCAAGCCATACTTACTATCTTGAATACAAGTTACCTTTCATACGAAAGGAGCTGTGTGCGTCTTTGGATGAGACTGATAATCTTGCTCGTCTTATCCTTCGTCTATATGATGAATATGCCCATTCTATCCATAATCACATGCAGTATGAAGAGAAGAATGTGTTCCCATACGTTGATTCGCTGCTGAATGGTGAGGCAAATGACACATACGATGTTGAGACTTATTCTAAGCATCATAGTCAAACAGATGTGAAGTTACGTGAGTTGAAGAGTATTATTATCAAGTATCTACCTTCAGATACGCATCATAATAATCGTCTGACAGCTACTTTATATGATATCTATAACTGTGAAGCATGGCTTGAACAACATGCTTTAGTAGAAGAAGAAATCTTCATACCAGTGATTAGACGCTTAGAACAAAAGAGTAAGCAGAATGACGTAAGTGTGAAGATATCAAACATGATTACGCAGAGTCCTCTGTCTGATGAGGTACTTAGTGATCGTGAAAAAGATGTTATCGTTGATGTAGCGCAGGGTATGACGAATAAGGAGATAGCCGATCATCTTTGTATCTCTACGAACACTGTGATTACACATCGTCGTAATATTGCACGTAAGCTACAAATACATTCACCAGCAGGATTGACGATTTATGCAATTGTTAATAATCTTGTGGATATCAGTAGTGTGAAGCTATGATGAGTAAGAACAAGTAGGAAAGGGGGAACTCTCACTTTCTTAAAGACAAATACGAATGAAACATCCTTCTAACTTAGATATGGGTCGTCCTAAGATTGCCATAGTCGATTCCAATACACTTGTCATCTTAGGCTTGAAACAGCTTCTACAGAATGTAATGCCTATTATGACTGTAGAGTCATTCTCTACTTTTCAAGAATTTGAAAAGGCGCAAGTAGACTCGTTCTATCATTACTTTGTATCACAAGTAATTGTCTTAGAGAACAGGCAGTTCTTCTCTCAATGTATCCATAAAACCATTGTTTTGACAATTACGAAAGACCCTAATTCACAACTCTCAGGCTTTCATAGCTTCTGTATCAATGTGCCTGAGGATGAGCTTGTCAAGGCAATCTTAAAGATAGCACAGTATGGTCATCCTGGTGGAAAGAACCTTCCTGAACTTCCTCAGGTACTAAAGAATAAGATACTGAGTAATCGTGAGATAGAAGTTATGTCGTTAATTGTACAAGGATTGATTAACAAAGAGATAGCAGAAAAGCTGAATATAAGTCTGACAACAGTAATAACGCACCGCAAGAATATTATGGATAAACTCGGAATGAAGAGTGTATCTGCTTTGACAATCTATGCTGTTATGCACGGTTATATAGACATAAACAAGATATAAGAGCTTAATCTCAACCTTTATATATCTCGTTTCTGTTATTATAAGAAAGGAGATAATAGATGAGCAAACCATCCACGGAAACGTTGCCAAGGTGTACGCCATTGTTTCCACTTAGTTTCTGTCAGTTTAAAACTATCTTTCTTTTGTGCCTCAAAAAGGGTATCTAACTCGTGAGTCGTACATGCGCCTATAATGACAGCATTCTCTTCACGGTCCCAACGAAGACTTCTTGCATTAAGATTGGCCGATCCAACGGTACAGAATTGACCATCTACAGTAATAATCTTTGTGTGATGGAAGCCCTTCTCATACAGCCAAACAATACATCCTTCTTTCATTAATTTGTGTGCATTATAGAACCCACAGTCAGGGGTTAGAGGGATATCACTCTTCACACTGAGTAGTATCTCCACCTTTACACCTCGTTTAGCAGCATTGCGTAAAGCCTTCTTCAAGGCCCTACTTAGTGTGAAATAAGGGTTGATAAGCTTGATACTATCTTTCGCATCATTGATAGCATAAACATAGAAGTAGCGGATAATATCTTTTGATGTATGTGGTTCACGGTTGATGATACCAACCATTTTATTCCCAACAGAACCACAAGTGTCTTGTTTTAAGCCTTTTATATAATCGGTATTAGATACACCACGATAGTATTTTGCACCATGTATCTTCTGTCCAGATGCCAAATACCACATTCTTAGAAAGATGTTTTGAAGCGTGTTAACCTCATCTCCCTCTATACGACAGTGCATGTCATGCCATGAACCAACGACTTTAGTACCATTGATGTAGTAGTCTGCCACATTCATCCCACCTGTGTAAGCCACCTTCCCATCAATGACAACAATCTTGCGATGGTCACGATTGAAGATATCATGCAACCACGGGAACTCCATAGGCTTGAACTCGTAAATCTGAATACCCTTTTCACGGATAGACTTCAAGTTCTTTTTCTTCATAGGGCGATTATTGCTTGCATTACCAAAGCCGTCGAAGACTGCCCTCACCTCAACCCCCTCTTTTGCTTTTGCTGCTAAATGCTTAATCAACTCCTCATTGATAGAGTCATTACGAAAGTTGAAGTATTCCAGATGAATACTCGAACGTGCTTGGTCAATCGCCTTAAAAAGATCATTAAACTTTTCCCTTCCTGTTGTCAGTAAGGTCACAGAGTTGTTGTGAGAGAAGCGTACACCTTTCTTTCTAAGCTGGTTAACAATCAAAGAATCAGCCCTATCTGCCGTCATCTCATGTCTTTCAGCTAAAGAGCCTTGCGCCTCTGTCTGTGCTGAAAGATGTGTTGGACATATTATACTATATAGTGCCATCACCGTTGTGATGGTTTTTCTTATACTAAAACTTACTTTTATCTCTCTCATTTTTCGTCGATAGCAGTAACAACCTATCTGTGTGATAGATTGTTCCACTCAATATAAATACATAGATAAGATAATCGCATCTTATCTTTACAGCATACAGCTATAATGGTCTACAACACCTAAAAGATGTTTCTCGTTGTCGCATACCAATACAGTATGGATTTTGTTTTGCTGCATAATATGCTGAATCTCTGTTATTTTTGTTGTTGGCAAGACCGTTTTAGGGCTCTTTGTCATAATGTCACTGACCGTATGATCAAAGAATTCAGCCTGCCAATGCTCCATAGCTCTACGGATATCGCCATCAGTTATCAGTCCTATCACTTTCCCATTATCAACCGATACACCCAAGCCGAGCTTACCTTTGCTGACATGTATGATTGCTTCGCCTAAGTGCATATCCTTTGGTATGATAGGAAGCTCGTCTGAACGCATAACATCTTGTGCTGTTGTCAGTAGACGTTTACCTAACTCTCCACCTGGATGGAACTGTGCGAAGTCCTGTGGTTTGAAGTTACGAACACGCATGAGAGCAACTGCTAATGCGTCACCCATGACCAGTGCTGCTGTTGTCGAGCTGGTTGGAGCAAGGTTGAGAGGACAGGCTTCTTTCTCGACCCATACTTTTAGGTGGGCTGTAGAATACTTTGCCAATAGAGAATTAGGGTTGGCACTCATTCCTATAATAGGGATATCCATGTGAAGAACTATCGGAATGAAACGGAGCAATTCGTCTGTTTGACCAGAATTAGACAAGGCTAAGACGACATCCTCCTTGGTCATTACCCCCAAGTCACCATGATAAGCGTCTAAGGGATTGACGAAGAAAGCAGGTGTACCTGTTGAAGAGAGTGTTGCCGCTATCTTTGCACCTATATTTCCACTCTTGCCAACACCGGTAACAATGATTTTACCCGTACAATGATACATCAAGCTAACGGCCTTATCAAAGTTCTCATCCAACTGATTTATTAAGTTGAGTGTTGCGTCTGCCTCCTCTTTTATACATTGTGTGGCATACGCTCTGACTTGTGTCAATCTCTCTTCTGCTTCCATCATATTAGTTTTCCTATTAATTCGTCTAACTTTTCAAGCTCTAACATATTGGCTGCATCAGACAATCCTGCGTCTGGTGTAGGGTGGACCTCAAAGAAGTAACCTGTTGCACCGAACGCTTTAGCTGCCAAAGCCATTGATGGTACGAACTTGCGATCGCCCACAGTTTTCCCGTCTCCAGCGCTTGGTCTCTGTACACTATGCGTACAATCCATAATGACATCGGGAACTATCTCTTTCATGTCAGGTATGTTTCGAAAATCAACAACAAGGTTGTTGTATCCACAACAGTTCCCACGCTCCGTCAGCCACACCTCTTTAGCTCCGCTCTCTTGGCATTTCTGAACAGGATAACGCATGTCTCTGCCACTAAGGAATTGTGCTTTCTTTATGTTTACAATCTTGCCTGTCTTTGCGGCAGCCACTAATAAGTCAGTCTGTCGGCATAGGAAGGCTGGTATCTGAATAACATCAACAACTTCTCCTACGGCTTTAGCCTGATAACTCTCATGAATATCAGTCAACAGGCGTAGTCCATATTTATCCTTGATAGCCTGTAACATCTCAAGACCCTTCTCAAGTCCTGGACCGCGAAAGGAGTGTATGCTCGTTCTATTAGCTTTATCAAAACTCGCTTTGAAGATGATATCGATGTCGTATTTGTTGTTGAGTCGCACTAACTCTTCGGCAACAATGCCGAGAAGCTCTTGACTTTCTATAACGCAGGGACCTGCAATGAAGGTAGGTTTATTCATCATTATTCGATTATATAAATAGCTTCTTTTACCATGAAGGGCTGATATTTTCTGCCAGAAGCGAGTACAAAGTTATATATAATAAGGTGAAGAGACAAGTAATTAACGTTCATTTAGATGTTTAAAGTAAAACTTATGCGTAAAATTTGGCAGTTTAATAGAAAACCCTTTACTTTGCACACAGAAAACAAAGCCTATTGTCTCTTACGGCTTAAAAGGTTGTTGAGATATATAGCATAAGGTAAAACAGATATAATTCAGTATTAATTAAAAAGTTTTCTATTATGAAAAAGATTTTATTGTCATTTGCAGTAGCATTCGTTTCACTTGCTGCAAGCGCACAGGTTTACGTTGGTGGTAGCGTTGGTATCGCTTCTTCTAAGACAGACGGGGCTGATGCTGTTACTACTTATCAGTTCCTCCCAGAGGTTGGTTACAACATCAACGGTGACTGGGCAATCGGTACTACACTCGGTTGGGGTAAGGGTGACCCTGTAGAATATGAGACTGGTGGTCGTAACTACGTTAAGGTTGCACCATACGCTCGTTACACTTTCGTACGCTCTAAGTATGTAAATGCTTTCGTAGATGGCGGTATCGGTTATGCTCACTACAACCATGCTGACGGTGCTTCAGTTTCTTACAATCAGTGGGAAGCAGGTTTGAGACCAGGTCTTGCAGTTAACCTCAGTCCAAAGGTAAGCTTCGAAAGTCACATTGGTTTCGTAGGTTGGAAGTCTTCTAAGGCTGATGTAAGTGGCGCTAAGGCAGAAGATGTTTGGGGTGCTTCTCTTAATGGTAACAATATCACCTTCGGTGTATATTACAATTTCTAATCAATTGAGTTGAAGAAACTTAATAAGTATATGGAGGAACGCTGTTTAGCGTTCCTCTTTTCGTTTCTGTTTCTTTTCCTTGTGGTGCCTACCTGCATGCCAAAACCTGTATTATCCTGTGAAGGAAGATAGACCTCTTCCCTACCTATCAGCATTTCCTGTAGATTAAATTAGTATTCTCTTCACACTTCAAAGTGATTAGTAGGTTTGTGAAAAGTTATTACAAAATATTACGCAAATCATTCTCAAGAAAAGAGTATAATCTCTCCTAAATGTTAGCCTGTAACCCTCACTAAATCAATATATTACAAGTAGCGTTGAAGAAGACGCCCTTCTTGCCCCAAGAAGGGCGTCTTCTATGAGCAAGAAGGGCATGTTCTCAATTGCAGGTAGGCGTCTTCTATTACCTTATAGAGCATATAGTAGATTCTAAGGTAGTAAAAAAAGTAGCTTTCTCTCCAGTCTTTCCGAAAGAAAGGGAGTATCTACCGAGATAAAACTCGCTGTTATATTGTATTCAATGAGCAAAGAGAGTGAACATCACTCCAGCTTTTGCTTGTCTTGTTCTCCAACTTGCCTTTTAACGAGGAAGGAATTTATTATCTAAAGGTGAGTATTAGCAAGATGAGTAAAATGTATTCTTTTACTCGCAGATCATACTAATTTTTGCGCACAGCAATACAATATAACGAGGTGTTCTGCCCTCGAAGTTTTTCGTGTTTATACTCCGTACTACTCGTGTACATATTTCTCCCGTTCGTAAGAAAGGAACTTAAGGCTTGTGTTAGCTGCCATGAAAGAATAGAATGAGTCACTGATAACTAATTATATAGTAATGGTATTATTCAAGCTTTGATGCGTTTTGAATACATGAATAGCCCCGTCACCTAATTATTATTTTGTTGTTTGATAGTGATTTCACGCTGTGGGAATGGGATTTCAATGCCATTCTTATTAAGCGTCTCGTAGATACATTCCATGATATCACCAATGTCACTACCTCGTGTAAATACATTCAGCCAAACAATAATGCTCAATGTAATGCAGCTATCATCAAAGCTTTTAAGTCTGACAACGACTGGTTGTGCTTCGTAAGTGACTCCCAATGAAGTTATAGCGTCTGTAAGAAGAGCTTTTACCTCCTTAATTTTAGTCCCGTAAGCTACTCCAACCTCAAGGATATCCAACTCATAACCATGATTCTTTGTCATGTTTTTGTAGTTTTTGGTGAATAATTGTGAGTTTTGGAAAGCAATAACCGAACCATCGAGGGCTTCTATCATAGTCGAAGTATAGCTGATAGAGCTTACTCTACCACGAATGTCATCACAAATGATGTAGTCGCCAATCTTGATACGTCCAGCCATCAGAGAGATGCCATAATAGATGTTTTCGAGGATATCCTTCATCGCAAAACCTATACCCGTTGACAGTCCACCCGTCACAACGACCAACCATGTGCTGCTGACCTTGATGATGCTAAGTGTAGTTAATAGCCATGCACCCCAGATAACAACCTGTAATACATTGATATACATTGTTGCGCGTGCTTCAGCTGTTGATGGGTCGTTTCGTTTGAGATACAATTTGATTGCATCACGAATCGTTAGGTTTAGATAATTAAATACGAACCAAAGAATGGTTACAACGGCTATGGCGTAGACACTAATCTTTATGTTCGTAGAGTCAATGAAGTTATCACGAATCAAATCCCAAGTCAACCCACTAAGATTGAACACGTCTGTTGCCCAATAAACGGCCATAAAGAAAGATATGACCAAAGCAATAGGGATGAGAACAATGTCTATGAAGCGTAGTGCCCATACCTTTATAGGCGATAAGTTCTTGATAGGGTGTTTAGCTCTATATTGATTCAGATAGTCTTTGAAGAAGGCGATTGTAAGAATACATGCCAATTGCATTGACCACCAAATGATTACTTGTACGGCAAACATCGTATATCCTATCCATGCACTCACAAGTGAGAAGACAAAGACAAGTTGAGACATATAAGCGAAGTTCAGGTCGTAACGAGGTACAAGCTTGTGATATCTGTAAATCATTCTTGCCTGCCACAAGGTGTCGATAAGTAATAAAGGCGGGAAGAGGAGCGTCACGATAGAGCTTGGGAGCATTACAATACGGAAGGTAATGACGAAGAACCCAATCATTATCAATGGATAGTAGATGCGATAAGCGTTGTGTGTCTGTGAGCCTTCTACACGCAGGAGCAGGGAAGCAAAGATAACTGTCAGCATCCATGTGTACTCTAAGAGTAGGCTGCAAGCCATGTGTACGAAATTAGAAGGCGAGAACAATCTGATGATGACAAGTATGATACTAAACGTAATTACGGAAGCCAACATAATAATACACGTACGCTTTGCAAGGAAAGCATGACTTTTCTGCTCAAACCTATTGGTCTTCATGACCTTAGTCACTAAGAAGCGAATACTCAGATAGTTGATAAGGATGGCTATTAAACCATAAATGAGTATCATACTAAAAAGAGTGATAATCCACTTTACATCCCATTGTGAGGCAACAACAGGGTCGGAAGTGTATTTTTCGGAGATCGTTGTGTTCATTTGGTTGAAGCGTAGTCGGGCAGTCTTTAAGAACTTGAAATAGTTGTCTCCAGAGTTCGTAAAGATACCAGACTGTATCTCCTCATACCTTTTCTGTGCGTAGGCATCGAGTGCTTCTAATTGTTGTTGGCTAAACTTATAGTATTGGATGTATTCTTGATAGGAGTCGTTGCGCTCTTTTAGCATCCTTCGAATACTTGCTGCAAGGGTAAGACAGACGTTACGGTCGGTCTTCATCTTAGGCGTGAGACCAAAGATATACATCGTACTAAGTACGTTGATCAATGAGTCGTAGCGTGCTATCTCTTCATTACTTTCTGTGATAAGGTCGTGGAAGGGGCGGGTCTTGGTTTGAAAGTCTTTCCATAATTCGGTCGCTTGTTGGCAGGCATAAGTAAGGTCGAAGATGTTATCCGTCTTTTGAGAATAAAGCATCAAGGATATTTGGGCAGACTTATCACCAATCTCCTTCAGTTGACTTGTAACTTGTTCGGTAATAAATCTTGATTTATTCAGCTGTTTTGTTTGTTCTAAATGCTGCGCAATCAGTTCAGAGCGTAGTACTTGTAGCGAGTTTTTCAGTGAGTCCTCTTGTAGAACAGCATGTGTTGGCAGTGTGAGGATGAAAAGTAATATAGTGATAAAAAATAGCTTTTTGCGCATATCTGTTTTACTCTAAAAAGGGTTGTTATGTATTATATAGGTGTACAAAGATACGGAAACTTTGCCATTTAGGGCTGTATAGGAATGTAAAATGATACTAAAGATAGCTTTGTTCGTGCTTTTCTTATGTCACATGGCGTGTAAACGAATAAAAAATAGTAAGTTTGCACGAAAAAAAAGCACTATGATATTAATTGCCGATAGTGGAGGTTCTAAAACAGACTGGGCATTGGTAAGTCTGCCAACAGATACCAGTAAGTGCGTTCTGAAAGTCCGTACACAGGGGTTGAATCCTTTTCATCAGTCGAAGGATGTCATTTTACAAACATTAGAACAGGAGCTAATACCAGCGTTAATCAAGGCTACTGAACAAAACAACAATTCTCTAAGGAAGACAGATATAGCCAAGTTGGTCACACAGATATACTTTTATGGGGCAGGATGTACGAAGAATCTTTCACCCATTGTAAGTGAAGCGCTCGGCATGGCATTCCCTTCTGCTTCGGTGAAAGTAGAGAGTGATCTGTTAGGTGCAGCTCATGCAGTATGCGGACATGAGGCTGGAATTGCTTGTATATTAGGTACTGGTGCTAATAGCTGTCAGTATGATGGCGAGCAGATTGTAGCAAATATTCCCCCCTTGGGTTATATCTTGGGAGACGAAGGCAGTGGGGCTGTTCTTGGAAAGTTATTACTCAATGGCATCTTCAAAGGTGATTTGCCAACAGAGATACGTGATCTGTATTTAGAATGGAGCGGATTGAGCTATCCTGAAATCATTGATAAAGTATATCGTCAACCACTTGCAAACCGCTTTTTGGCAGGAATCTCAAGATTTATCAAAGACAACTTGCAACATACTGAATTAGAGGCTTTAGTAGAATATAATTTCGATAATTTCTTTAAGAAAAATATCTTGAAGTATAAGTCATTTCCAATCCGTACTATTTCAGCGGTTGGAGGGATAGCAGCAGCTTTTGAACCGCAATTAAGAGCCAGTGCTAATCGCTTCGATTATCAAGTTGGTAAGGTGATAGCCTCACCTATAGAGGGTTTGATTGAATATTATTCTTAGGATGAATTGTCAATTATGACCAGTGAATCTGATATTTATGTAGCCTGTTCTCTCTGCCCTTTGGGTACAATAGGAATTTAATACAATGTATTTAACAAACAGCCAATTATCGTCTTGTAAATATGGCAATACGTCGTTTGTAAAGTAGAGTTTGCAAAAAGTGGTATGTTTTTCTGTTTAAAATGCAGTTGTTCTCAAATATTTTTGTAACTTTGCAGATGTTTTAAAACATATTACATTAAGAGCAAGATTGCACAATTAAATTATAGCTATATATAAAGTTTATGTATTTCACACTTTTTGTTACCGTTTTGATAACGGCCGCATTCTTGGTAGTGGCAGCTTATGCTATCGCTAAGTTGATTGGTCCGCGTTCATACAATCCAGCGAAGGGTGAGCCTTACGAGTGTGGTATTCCGACTTACGGAACCTCTTGGTTACCAGTACATATCGGTTACTACCTCTTTGCTATCCTCTTCTTGATGTTTGACGTGGAGACAGTATTCCTCTATCCATGGGCAGTCGTCGTAAAAGGAACTGGTCCACTTGCACTTGCTACGATTGGTTTCTTTATGCTGGTATTAGTATTTGGTCTTGCGTATGCTTGGCGGAAAGGAGCACTTGAATGGAAATAAGAAAGCCAAAAATCAAGTCTCTTCCATACGAAGAATGGAAAGACAATGACACGCTTAGCAAAATGGCAAGCGAATTGAACGATGGTGGTACAAACCTTGTTCTCGGTAACTTGGATCAGCTCATCAACTGGGGTCGTAGTAATTCTCTTTGGTCGCTAACCTTCGCAACATCATGTTGTGGTATTGAGTTTATGTCTGTTGGATGTGCACGTTATGACTTCTCTCGCTTTGGGTTTGAGGTTACACGTAACTCACCACGTCAGGCTGACTTGATTATGTGTGCTGGTACAATTACGAATAAGATGGCTCCAGCATTGAAGCGTCTGTATGATCAGATGGCTGAGCCTAAGTATGTAATTGCTGTCGGTGGTTGTGCTATCTCTGGTGGTCCATTTAAGGACAGCTATCACGTTATGCGTGGTATTGATGAGATTATCCCTGTGGATGTTTATATCCCAGGTTGTCCCCCACGTCCAGAGGCCATTATCTATGGTATGATGCAGCTTCAACGCAAGGTGAAGGTCGAGAAATTCTTCGGTGGTGTTAACCATAAGCAGACAGCTGAAGAGCGTGGATTAGGTAAGAGTAATTCTGAACTCATCTTTGAAGAGAAATTAGGTATTAATCCAGAGGAGATAAAGGAGAAGCGTGAGGCTGCCTGGAACGAGGCAAAGAAACCTGCTCCAAAGCCAGCACGTCCTGTCGCTAAGCCTGCTCCTGCTACTGTTAAGCCTGCTGAAGCAACTGAGAAACCAAAGGACGCTGCGGTTGCGTCTTCTTCTGAAACTGTTGTTCCAAAGAAAGATACAATTGTTGTTGACCAGCCTGTAACAAAGGAAGATGTTGAAAAGTTGGGTAAAGAAATCGATCAGATAGGTGCAACAGGTAAGGTTTCAGACGAGACATCTACTAATAATTAATATATAAGGTACGCGAGAATGAAATTAGAAAATAAAGAGTTCGGTTTTGATAGCTTTGCTTCTGAGATGGCAAAGCTAAAGAATGAGAAGCATTTCGATTACCTTGTAACTGTTGTCGGTGAGGACTTTGGTGCAGAGGAAGGTCTTGGATGTATCTATATCCTTGAGAATACAAATACTCATGAACGTTGCTCTGTAAAGCAACTTGCAAAGAAGGTAGGGGAGGAGTCTGTTATTCCTTCTGTTTATCAGCTTTGGAATGATGCTGACTTATTAGAGCGTGAGGTTTATGATTTCTATGGTATAAAGTTCCTTGGTCACCCTGATATGCGTCGTCTCTACCTAAGAAACGACTTTAAGGGATATCCACTCCGTAAGGATTATGACATGGATCCAAAGAAGAACATGTACACAACGGAGGATGATGTAGAAGTTGATACAACAACAGAATGGAATCTCAATAATGAAGGTGAACTTGTTCAGACACAACATGCGCTGTTCACTGATGATAATTTCGTTGTGAATATCGGTCCTCAGCACCCATCTACTCACGGTGTGCTTCGTTTGCAGACTGTGTTGGATGGAGAGACGGTAACCAAGATCTATCCACACTTGGGATATATCCATCGTGGTATTGAGAAGCTTTGTGAGCAGTTTACTTATCCACAGACTTTGGCATTGACTGACCGTATGAACTATCTGTCAGCAATGATGCATCGTCACGCACTTGTTGGTGTTATAGAGGAAGGTATGGGCATTGAGTTGTCTGAGCGTATCCTCTATATCCGTACTATTATGGATGAGTTGCAGCGTATTGACAATCACCTCCTTTATACATCTTGTTGTGCTCAAGACTTAGGCGCCCTCACAGCCTTCCTTTATGGTATGCGTGATCGTGAGCATGTGTTGAATGTAATGGAAGAGACGACTGGTGGTCGCCTGATTCAGAACTATTATAGAATAGGTGGTTTGCAGGCTGATATAGATCCAAACTTTGTTTCAAACGTGAAAGAACTTTGCAAATACTTACGTCCAATGGTACAAGAGTATTTGGATGTCTTTGGTGATAATGTCATTACTCACCAACGTTTCTGCAATGTTGGTGTAATGGATGAGAAGGATTGCATTAGTTATGGTGTGACTGGTCCTGCTGGTCGTGCAAGCGGTTGGAAGAATGATGTTCGCAAGAACCATCCATACGCAATGTATGACAAGGTTGATTTCGAACAGATAACCTTGACACATGGCGATTCTATGGATCGTTACTATTGTCATATACAGGAGATTTATCAGAGCCTCAATATCATTGAGCAGTTGATTGATAATATCCCTGAAGGTGAGTTCTATATTAAACAGAAACCAATCATCAAGGTTCCTGAGGGACAGTGGTATTTCTCTGTTGAGGGTGCAAGTGGTGAGTTTGGTGCTTATCTGGATTCACGTGGTGACAAGACAGCATATCGTTTGAAATTCCGCCCAATGGGTCTGACACTTGTTGGCGCCATGGATAAGATGTTACGTGGTCAGAAGATTGCCGACTTGGTGACTACTGGTGCTGCGCTTGATTTCGTTATCCCTGATATTGACCGCTAACATGGTTATCAATAAAGTAATCAATTAAGAATTAAATTCATACTATGTTCGATTTTAGTATAGTTACAAAATGGTTCGATGAATTGCTTCGTGTCACTTGTGGACTAAGTAATTTTTGGGCCGTTCTGATTGAGTGCGTTGTGGTGGGATTGGCAATACTTCTTGCTTATGCTTTACTTGCAATAGTGCTTATCTTTATGGAGCGTAAGGTCTGCGCCTATTTCCAGTGCCGTATTGGTCCTGTCAGAGTAGGATGGTGGGGAACTTTACAGGTCTTAGCTGATGTGTTGAAGATGTTGATTAAGGAAATCTTTGCTGTAGATAAAGCGGATAAGCTACTTTATTATATGGCACCTTTCTTGGTTATTATCGCATCTGTCGGTACATTCTCTTTCCTTCCTTGGAATAAGGGTGCCCATATCCTTGATTTCAATGTAGGTATTTTCCTGGTGACAGCCATTAGTTCTATTGGTGTTGTTGGTGTATTCATTGCTGGATGGGGTAGTAATAATAAGTATTCAGTCCTCTCTGCTATGCGTGGAGCAGTACAGATGATTTCATACGAATTGTCATTAGGTGTATGTTTAATCTCGGCTGTTATCCTAACACAAACAATGCAGATTTCAGGTATAGTCGAAGCTCAGACTGGTCCTTGGCAGTGGTTGATAGTACAAGGACATATCCCAGCTATCTTGGCTTTCCTTGTATTCTGTGTTGCGGGTAATGCGGAGGCTAATCGTGGTCCATTTGACTTGGCAGAGGCTGAGAGTGAGTTGACAGCAGGTTACCATACAGAGTATAGTGGTATGGGATTTGGTTTCTACTACTTGGCTGAGTACCTTAATCTTTTTGTTGTATCAGGTATTGCATCTACAGTGTTCTTAGGTGGTTGGGCTCCTTTGAACATTGGCTTGGATGGCTTTGATGCTGTTATGAATTGCATTCCTGGTATTGTTTGGTTCTTAGGTAAGACATTCGTAGTAGTATTCTTATTGATGTGGATAAAGTGGACGTTCCCACGTCTTCGTGTCGATCAGATTCTTAAATTAGAGTGGAAGTATCTTTTGCCGCTATCGCTGATTATCCTCGTATTAATGACAGTGTGTGTAGCATTTGGTTGGACATTCACTAAGTAATGGTTAAAGAGAATGGAAGATAAAAAACAATCATATTTTGGTGAAGTCGGGAGTGCACTCAAGACTCTTGCTACAGGTATGAAGGTGACCATGAAGGAATACTTCACACCAAAGTCTACCGAGCAATATCCTGAGAACCGCAAGACGACTCTTCACGTAGCTAAGCGCCATCGCGGACGTTTAGTATTCAAGCGTGATGAAGAAGGAGTGTATAAATGCACTGCTTGTACTATGTGTGAGAAAGCCTGTCCTAATGGTACTATTAAGATACTATCTAAGATGGTTACCAACCCAGAGACAGGTAAGAAGAAGAAACAACTTCTTGATTATGAGTATGACTTAGGCGATTGTATGTTCTGTGAGTTGTGTGTTAATGCTTGCAACTTTGATGCAATCGAGTTTACGAATGATTTCGAGAATTCTGTTTTCGATCGTTCTAAGTTGGTATTACACCTTGATAAGGAAGTATATAAAGGTGGTTCATTACCTGACCTTATCGATGGAGGTGCTGACTGGAAGGTTGGAACGTTCAATACTAAAAAGAAATAAAGGTTTAGAGATATGGCAAGATTAATTATGTTTGCGGTACTCGCCGTTATTATACTGGCTTCAGCCGTATTCTGTGTATCGACGAAGCGTATCATGCGAGCAGCAACAGCATTGTTGTTTGTTCTCTTTGGCGTTGCAGGTCTCTATTTCCTGCTTGATTATACGTTCCTTGGAGCTACTCAGATCAGCATCTATGCTGGTGGTATCACTATGATGTACATTTTTGCTATTCAGTTAGTAAGTAAGCGTACATTACAAGGATTATCTGAGCGTTGGTTAGGAAAGCGCACTTTCCTTGCTGCTATTATTGCTTTAGTAGGTTTCGGCACTGTAATCTTAGTTTTGTTAAAGAATGAAGTCTTGCGTTACACAGCTGTAGACGGAAGTGCTTTTGCAAACGAGATTACAATGAAAACTATTGGTGATAACTTAATGACAGCTAAGAAATATGGATATGTTCTCCCATTCGAGTTCATTTCTTTATTCCTTTTAGCTTGCATCATTGGTGGCTTAGTTATATTAAATAACAAAAAGAAGGAGGAAAGCAAATGATACCTGTAGGATATTTCTTTGTCCTTAGTGGACTCTTGTTCTTTATCGGAGTATTTGGTTTCGTAACCCGTCGCAACCTTGTTGCAATGCTTATCTCCGTAGAGTTAGTTCTTAATAGTGTCGATATCAACTTTGCTGCATTTAATCGTCTACTTTTCCCTGATGGTTATGAGGGTATGTTCTTTACGCTCTTCTCTATCGGTGTAAGTGCGGCTGAGTCAGCTGTTGCGCTCGCTATTATCATTAATGTTTACCGTCTATTCCACAGCGATCAGGTGAACAGTATTGAAAATATGAAATTATAAAAAGAAAACAAATATGTTTGATTACGCATTTTTGATACTTCTTCTCCCGTTCTTGAGTGCTATTGTACTCGGATTGTTCGGAATGAAGATGCCTCGCAAGGTTGCTGGTATCATCGGAACCTGTATGTTAGGAACATTATTTGTTCTTAGCCTTTACACTGCTTACCATTATTTCTTTTATACTGGTGAATATACAGCAATGGGCGAGACATTCAATGTAACTGATGGTCGCTTGTCTAATGGGGCATACCCAACTGTAACAGTATTCAACTTAACATGGTTGAAGTTTACTGACCTTCTTACATTTAACATTGGTTTCCGTCTTTCTCCAATTAGTGTAATGATGTTAATCGTCATTACTACTGTCAGCTTGATGGTTCACATCTATTCATTCGGCTATATGGCTGAACGAGATGAGAACTATAAGTTCGAAGAGTATGAGCACGGATTCCAGCGTTTCTATGCCTACCTGTCACTCTTTACGATGTCAATGCTTGGCCTTGTCATAGCAACCAATATCTTTCAGATGTATCTCTTCTGGGAATTGGTAGGTGTATGTTCATATCTGTTGATTGGATTCTATTATCCAAAGCACACAGCAGTACATGCTAGTAAGAAGGCATTCATTGTTACACGATTTGCAGACTTATTCTTCTTAATTGGTATATTGTTCTTCAGCTTCTATGTAGGAACATTTAATTACGATCTTAGCGTTAATCCTGGACTTACTGAGACTTTGAATAGCTTAGCCAAGAATCCACATTTAACTTGGGTACTTCCTACTGCGCTCTTCTTGATGTTTATTGGTGGTGCAGGTAAGTCTGCAATGTTCCCATTGCATATCTGGTTGCCAGATGCTATGGAAGGTCCAACACCTGTATCTGCTTTGATTCACGCAGCTACGATGGTTGTTGCTGGTGTATTTCAGGTTGCATCATTGTTACCAATCTATGTGCAGTTTGGTGCACAGGAGCAACTCCATTGGATTGCTTGGATAGCAGCATTTACTGCCTTCTATGCAGCAGCAGTAGCATGTGCACAGCGTGACATTAAGCGTGGTTTGGCTTTCTCAACCATTTCACAGATTGCTTATATGCTCGTTGCACTTGGTGTTTGTTTCTATGACAGCAAGCATGGTTCATTCAATAGCGAAGAATATCTCCATCACGGTGGTCTCGGTTATATGGCAGCAATGTTCCACCTCTTCACTCATGCAATGTTTAAGGCTCTGCTCTTCCTTTGTTCTGGTGCTATCATTGTTATCATTGGTAGCAACTTCAAGGAGTATATGGGCGGTTTGCATAAATACATGCCAATAACTAACATCTGCTTCCTTATTGGTTGCTTAGCAATTGCTGGTATTCCTCCATTTGCTGGTTTCTTCTCTAAGGATGAGATCATCTCAGCATGTAATGCACTTCCTGGTGTAGAAGGACAGGCTTTAAAGTGGATTATGACACTTGTAGCTGGTATGACAGCATTCTATATGTTCCGTCTCTACTACGTAATCTTCTGGGGTGAGTCTTACTACGAGCAGGATCCAGAGAATCGTCGTCGTCCACAAGAAGTTCCTTTTGTAATGTGGGGTCCATTGGTATTTCTTGCAATTATCTCTATCACTGCAGGGTGGATTCCATTTGGTCACTTTGTGAGTGCTAATGGTCTCAGCTATGATATCCATATTGACAGGAGCATCGCTGCAACCAGTATCATTGCCGCACTTATCGGTTTCGCTCTTGCAACTTGGATGTATGCTGGTAAGAAGCAACCTGTTGCAGATGCGTTACAGCGCACCTTCCCACGTTTACATAAAGCAGCTCTCAATAGATTCTATATTGATAATGCTTGGCAATTCTTTACACATAAGATTGTGTTCCGTTGCTTCTCTATTCCAATCGCATGGTTTGATCGTCACGTTATTGATGGCACCTTCAATTTCATGGCTTGGGGTACACAGGAGGCTGGTGAGTCTATTCGTTCATGGCAGAGTGGCGACGTTCGTCAGTATGCCGTATGGTTCATCACTGGTACAGTAGCATTAACATTAGTATTACTTTGCTTGATTTAAAGAAATGAGTTGGATATTAACTGTATTTGTAATTATCCCCGTCCTGATGCTCTTAGGTTTATGGGTAGCCAAGAATGACAATCAGGTACGCGGTGTGATGGTAGCTGGCGCTACAGCACTTTTGATAGGTGCAATCTGGCTGACCGTTTATTTCGTTCAGCAACGCAACGCAGGTAATCATGATGCGATGCTGTTGACAAATTCTGTGATGTGGTTCAAGCCTTTGAATATTGCTTTCTCGGTAGGTGTAGATGGTATCTCTGTAGTGATGATTCTGCTTTCTGCAATCATCGTCTTCACTGGTACTTTTGCCAGTTGGCAGCTTGAGCCTATGAAGAAGGAGTATTTCCTTTGGTTCGTACTCTTATCTTCAGGTGTATTTGGCTTCTTTATCTCTACGGATATGTTCACGATGTTCATGTTCTATGAGGTTGCGCTGATTCCAATGTACCTCCTCATCGGTGTGTGGGGAACTGGTCCAAAGGAGTACTCAGCAATGAAGCTTACCTTGATGTTGATGGGTGGTTCTGCTCTCTTAGTACTTGGTATTCTTGGTATCTACTATTTCAGTGGTGCTACCACAATGGATGTCACAGAATTAGCACGTATGCATGCTATGCCTAAGAACATACAGAACATCTTCTTCCCATTGGTATTCATTGGCTTCGGTGTACTTGGTGCGTTATTCCCATTCCATACATGGTCTCCTGACGGTCATGCTTCAGCACCAACAGCAGTATCAATGCTCCACGCTGGTGTATTGATGAAGCTCGGTGGTTATGGTTGTTTGCGTATTGCAATGTTCCTTATGCCAGATGCTTTGGAGATGTGGGCACCAGTATTCCTCGTGTTGACAACTATCTCTGTTGTATATGGTGCACTTTCAGCTTGTGTACAGACTGACTTGAAGTATATCAATGCTTATTCTTCAGTATCACACTGTGGTATGGTACTCTTCGCTTTGGTTATGACCACACAGACAGCTATCACAGGTGCAATTCTTCAGATGCTTTCACACGGTTTGATGACAGCTTTGTTCTTTGCATGTATCGGTATGATTTATCACCGTGCAGGAACACGTGATGTTCGTTACCTTGGTGGTCTCATGAAGGTTATCCCATTCTTGGCTGTATCTTATGTAGTCGCAGGTCTTGCTAACCTTGGTTTGCCAGGTTTCTCTGGTTTCGTAGCAGAGATGACAATCTTCGTAGGTTCGTTTGAGAATGCAGGTACATTCCATCGTGTAGCAACAATCATTGCTTGTACAGCAATTGTAATCACAGCTGTTTACATCTTACGAGTGGTAGGAAAGATTCTCTTCCAGAAAATTCCAAATAAGAAGTTCTATGAGTTACATGATGCTACATGGGACGAGCGATTCGCTATTGGCTGCTTAATCTTCTGCGTTGCAGGTTTAGGCCTCTGCCCACTCTTCTTTGAGAATATGATTATGGACGCGGTTCATCCTATCTTTGATCACATCTTTACATATATACCAAATTTGGGTAATCTTTAATAAACTGGCGAAATGAATTATAGTGATTTCTTTAAGATGATTCCGGAGGCAAGTCTCGTTGCCATCCTGATTGTTTTGTTCGTTGCTGACTTTGCAACGGCAAAGACTGAAGAACGCAAGTGGTTCAACCCGCTGGCTTCTGTACTCTTGTTTCTGAACACATTTGTGTGTCTTTGTCATATGGGTCCACAGAGTCTGTTCGGTGGTATGTATGAAACAACACCTGCTGTTGATGTGATGAAGGCTATCCTCTCTATGGGTACCTTTATCGTTGTTGTTCAGAGCCGTGTTTGGGCTGCAAAGAGCGGTAAGGAAGCTGAGTTCTATATGCTCATCGTTTCAACATTGCTTGGTATGTTTGCGATGATGAGTGCAGGCAATTTCGTAATGTTCTTCCTTGGGCTCGAAATGGCGTCTGTACCATTGGCATGTGCTGTTGCTTTCGATATGTATCGTAAGAACTCTGCAGAAGCAGCAGCCAAGTTTATTTTGACAGCAACCTTCTCAAGCGGTGTAATGCTCTATGGTATCAGTTTCCTTTATGGTCAGTTTGGTACACTTTACTTCGAAGATATTGCTGTAAAGATGCAGGCGACTCCATTGACTGTCATAGGTCTCGTATTCTTCTTCAGTGGTCTTGGCTTCAAGATTTCCCTTGTTCCATTCCATTTCTGGACGGCAGATACCTATCAAGGTGCGCCAACAACTGTTACTGGTTATTTGAGTGTTATCTCAAAGGGTGCTGCAGCCTTCACGTTGTTGAGTATTCTCTTCCATGTCTTCGGTGGCATGATGGAGTACTGGCACGTGTTGCTGATGATTGTAGTTGTTCTTTCAATTACTATTGCCAACCTCTTTGCTGTACGTCAGAATGAGTTAAAGCGTTTCATGGCATTTAGTTCTATCTCACAGGCAGGTTATATTATGTTGGCAGCTATTGGTAATAATTGGGCAAATTCAGTTGCTGCACTTAGTTACTACGTTCTGATTTATGTTGTTGCTAACATGGCAGTCTTCACTATTATCTCTGTTGTAGAACAGAATAATGGTGGTAAGACGAATATTGATGATTACAATGGTTTCTATCAAACCAACCCACGTCTGAGTTTCTTGATGACCTTAGCGATGTTCTCTCTCGGTGGTATCCCTCCGTTTGCAGGTATGTTCTCTAAGTTCTTCATCTTTATGTCAGGTGTTAATGGTGCTGATATCAATACAACAATGGGTGCTTGGGCGTATGGCGTTGTATTCATAGCATTGCTCAATACGGTTATCTCACTTTACTACTATCTCAAGATAGTAAAGGCAATGTATATTGTTCGTACAGACAACCCATTGCCTGAGTTTAAGAGTGATTGCAATACTAAGTTTGCGTTGGCAGTCTGCATGGCAGGTATCCTGCTCTTCGGTGTTTGCAGCTTTGTATATGAATGGATTGCAGCAGCAGTTTAAGAGCTACTGATTTATTAAATAAGTAATATGAATCGCCTAAGGATTTCGATGGATCCTTAGGCGTTTTGTGTTTTTTATAATGGCTTCTTCTTATTGCTGTATGAAAACATTTCTGTATCCATAAACGTTCCATATTTTACAAGCTGATAAGCTGTATATTCTTCCCTTTCAATCTTGAATTGTAGTATTAATGTTTGAAATATTTCTTGTTATTTCTCCGCTCGTATTGTGTTATTCGTGAATACAATTGTTTCTCACCCCCAAGTGGCTTTTAATGTTTAATTGTAGTGAATGTAGTTGATAGTTAGAGAGATGCAATGTTGTGAAAGGCAAAGGATGTAAGTGTACATGCCTCTTTACTTTTATACTGATATAGAATGTTTGTTGTTGTGTATTTAATGCTCTCTATGTCTCCTCTTTGTCCTATCATTTAGTATTGTTTTTCTTGATGACAAATACTTTGCAAAAGTAGAGTAAGCTAAGCCTTAAAATCAAGGATAAAGTTTAGTGTCTTTAGTTTTGTATCTATTTGATAATTAAAAGATTATAGAGACGAATGTAGAAGGGGCCTGTCAAGGTGCAAGAAGAGCCTTAGTAACACGCAAGAAGGGCGTTTTCTATAAGCTACTTAGGCATGTTCTTTAAGACAAATGAGGCTGGTTTGAAATAAAGAAATGATTTTATTTTTACAAAAGGAATTATCTTCGCACCTTCTTATAACGCAAAATACTATTATAGAGTAAAGTAGTATTTTATCAAAGATAGTTTTCAAAAAACAAAAAGACAGACTCTGTTAAATCGGAGAGTCTGTCTTTTGTTGTATCGGAAATAGTGTAGTTCTATTAGAATGGTAGGTCGTCAGTAGAGTTCTCCTCCGGTTGTGCAGGAGGGAATGGGGCTGGTTGTGATTCTGCTGCAGGTGCTGGCTGCGGATTAATAGGGGCAGCTGCTGCAGGTGCACCAGCCATTACAGCCGTAGCATCAACACGTTGAATGTTCCATGCACGAATATTGTTAAACCAACGACCGTTGTATTCATGTGCATCAATATCGAAGCTAACATTGAGTTCTTCACCTGCTTTAATAGCAAACTGTTCAATTCTGTCAGCGCCAAAAACATCGAAGACCATTTTTTTTGGATACTGGTCATGGGTTTCGATGACATACTGTTGTGACTTCCATGGTCCTCGAGCAGAAGTTCCTTCACGTGCAGGGAGGACAGCGATTACTTTTCCTTGTAAATCCATTTATCTACTTGTTTTGGTTATTTTAATACTTTATTCTGTTTGCGAAATTACTAAAATAGTTCTAAAAACCGAAACTTTTATACTTAATTTTTGTTTTTCACGGCGCTTTTTTGTATTTTTGTACGATGAAGAAGAAAGACGACTATGATGAGAAGTCTGGTGTCTTAATTCGGATATACATAATATGAATATTAACTAAAATACATACTAATGAGATTTAACCTTTCAAGTACTGCATTGAGCAGCCGGTTGTTGACTCTCTCTCGAGTAATAAATAGTAAGAACTCTCTGCCTATTTTGGATTGTTTCTTGTTTGAAGTTCATGATGGACAGCTTACAATAACAGCGTCTGACAGCGAGAATGTCATGCGTGGGACATTGAATCTTGAGAATTGTGAGGGCGAAGGTGATTTCGCAGTGAACAATCATACGATTCTTGATGCTGTGAAAGAACTTCCAGAACAACCACTAACATTGGATGTTAATTTGGATGAGATGAAGATATATGTTACCTATCAGAATGGTTCATATAATTTCCCTATTCTTGGAGCAGATGAGTATCCGAAGGCTCAATCAGTGTCTGAGAATGCAACAACGATCACACTTCAAGCTGAGATGTTGTCTGATAGTTTGACACGTTCACTCTTTGCAACAGCGCAAGATGAGCTTCGCCCAGTTATGAATGGTGTTTACTTTGATTTGAAGGAAGATGCTTTGGCTGTTGTAGCCAGTGATGGACACAGACTTGTAAGGAATAAGATTTTCTCTATTAAGAGTGATACTCCAGCTTCATTTGTCCTACCTAAAAAGCCTGCTTCATTATTGAAGAATGTGTTGGCAAAGGATGGTGGAGATGTTATCATTCGTTTTGATGAGCGTTCAGCAGAGATTTCTTTTGCCGAAGGTAATCTTTCTTGCCGTTTGATAGAAGGTAAGTATCCTAATTATAATAGCGTAATTCCTCAGGACAACCCTAACCAAGTCACGATTGATCGTAAGACTTTGATTGGTGCTTTGCGTCGTGTGTTGCCGTTTGCGAGCGATTCTTCTCAGCAAATTCGCTTCCATGTGTCAGCTGGTCTGATGGAGTTGAATGCTGAAGATATTGATTTTGCAACAAGTGCAAAGGAGAGTGTCACCTGTGGATATGGTGGTAATCCTATGAGCATAGGCTTTAAGGGTTCAAGTATGCTTGATATTTTGAATAATATTGAGAGCGATGATGTCATTATACAGTTGGCAGATCCCTCTCGTGCTGGTGTTATTGTACCAGACAAACAGCCAGAGAATGAGGACATTCTCATGCTGATTATGCCGATGCTATTAAGCGATTAAAAGAGTAATAAAATAAATCTTATTTGGGGGGATGGCTGTGTATCTCTATATAGCCATTCTCCTTTATGATTATATATAGGGTTATACACAAACGTATGAAGCTGAATTTGACAAAGCCATTGATAGTCTTTGATTTGGAGACAACAGGGCTTGACCTCGTAAACGACCGTATTATTCAAATCTCTTACATCAAGGTTTATCCTGATGGAAGGGAGGAAAGAGAGAATATCTTTATCAATCCAGGAAAGCCTATACCTACAGAAGTAACATTGTTAACTGGTATTTCGGACGAGGATGTGGCTAATGCGCCTACCTTTAAGCAGAAGGCAAAGGAATTATCAGAGAAGTTTGCAGGATGTGATTTTGCTGGCTTTAATTCCAATCGATTTGATGTTCCGATGTTGGCAGAAGAATTCTTACGTGCGGGTGTTGATTTTGATTTCTCAAAGTGTCGCCTGATTGATGCACAGAATATCTATCACAAGATGGAACGTCGCAATCTTGCTGCAGCATATAAGTTCTATTGTGGTAGGAAAATGGAGGATGATTTCGAAGCGCATAGAGCAGATCAGGATACTGAGGCCACATGGCGTGTTCTGCAGGGTGAGCTTGATATGTATGCTCCTGGTAAGCAAGAAGAAGCAGAGCGTTCATTGAATAATGACATGGATGAGCTTGCAGAGTTCTCAAAAATGAATGATTTTGTAGACTTTGCGGGTCGTATGGTGTGGCGTGATATGACAGATAAGGATGGTAATCAGCTATTGGATGCTACAGGAAAACCACGCCGACATGAAGTGTTTAACTTTGGTAAATACAAAGGTTGGGATGTAGCTGAGGTATTACACAAAGATCCTGGTTATTATAGTTGGATGCTTGCAAGCGATTTCACCTATAACACAAAGCAGGTCTTGACGCGTATTCGGCTAAGAGAGTTCAATAATAGATAAGGTGATGTTGACAGGGAAGAAAATAGTTTTAGGTATAACAGGTTCTATAGCGGCTTATAAGAGTTGTCTTATTATTCGTGAGCTGATAAAGAGTGGGGCAGAGGTACAGGTGGTTATCACCCCTGCTGGTAAAGAATTTATTACCCCTATCACATTGTCAGCCTTGACACATAAACCTGTCGTAAGTGAGTTTTTCTCGCAGAAGGATGGTACGTGGAATTCTCATGTAGACCTTGGCCTATGGGCAGATGCGATGGTCATTGCACCTTGTACAGCTGCAACGTTAGGCAAAATGGCAAATGGAATAGCCGATAATATGCTTATTACTACCTATCTCTCTATGAAAGCACCTGTCTTTATTGCGCCAGCAATGGACTTAGATATGTATAAGCATCCTTCTACACAGAAGAATATAGAGACACTGCGTAGCTTTGGTAATTATATAATAGAGCCAGATAGCGGTTTTCTTGCCAGTGGTCTGGAAGGGAAAGGGAGGATGGAAGAGCCAGAGAATATCGTCAAGGCATTAGACAAATTCTTCTCTGTTTCATCTGAGTCACAGTCTACTTTATATGACCTAATAGATAAAAAAATTCTTATAACAGCTGGTCCTACATACGAAAAGATTGATCCAGTACGTTTTATAGGTAATTATTCGTCTGGTAAGATGGGCTTCGCTTTAGCTGAGGAATGTGCCCGACGTGGTGCAAAAGTGGTGCTTGTAACAGGGCCAGTAAGCCTTACGTGTTCTGATGGCATCCAACGAGTAAATGTTGAAAGTTGCAAGGAAATGTTTGAGGCTGCTGTCGGAGTATTTCCTGATTGCGATGCTGCGATACTTTGTGCAGCTGTTGCTGACTTCCGACCTGAGGCGATTGCAGAAGAAAAGATTAAGCGTGTAGGTGACGACTTAGTCTTAAAGCTGAAGCCAACACAGGATATTGCTGCGACAATAGGGCGTATGAAGGAAAAGAGTCAACGCATTGTTGCATTTGCGCTGGAGACGAATGAAGAAGAAAATAATGCTCAAAGAAAGTTGGAAAAGAAGAATGCTGATTTCATCGTATTAAATTCAACGAGGATTCCAGGGACGACTTTTCAGGCAGATGATAACCAAATAACGATTATCAACAAAGAAGGTAAGAAGCGTTATGCAAAGAAACCAAAGACAGAAGTGGCTCGTGATATTATTGATGAGCTTGTTGCTATTCTCTAATAGAGAATTATCAGCACAAGAGTTGAATGCAAAAGTGACCGTGAATCATAATCAGATTCAGGGTACGGATGCTTCTGTCTTTGAGAATTTACAACAGACTTTAGAACAGTTTATTAATACTCGTCAATGGACTCATTATCAGTTCCAAAGAAAGGAACGTATAAACTGTAACTTTAATATTACTGTTAGTAAGTATGACCCAGGTAATAACCTTTTCACTTGTACGGCTTTAATTCAGGCAAACCGCCCTGTTTATAATGCAGCCTACACTTCTACGCTCTATAACAATCAAGATGGAGATTTCAATTTCACCTTTGCTCAATTCGATCAAATTGAGTTTAATGAGGAGAATATAGATAATCAATTGACAGCACTGATAGCCTATTATGCTTATCTTATCATAGGTTTAGATTTAGACTCTTTCGCTCCTATGGGTGGTGAAGATATTCTTCAGCGTTGTATGGTTCTGACGAATAATGCACAGAATCTTAACTTTACGGGTTGGAAAGCTTTTGATAATTCACGTAATCGGTTTGCTATCATCAATGACTATCTTGATGGTGCAATGAAACCATTTCGCCAGTTACAATATGACTATTACAGAACAGGATTGGACGAGATGGCTAACAATGCTGAACGTGGGCGTACAAACATAACTATGGCATTGGAAAATGACTTAAAGAAAGCACATGACAATCGCCCGATAAGTATGTTACCACAGATATGGACAGACTATAAAAAGGACGAATTGGCTAATATATACAAAGGGAAAGGTACACAGAAAGAAAAGGAATCAGTTTATGATATCCTCTTTGGTATCAATGCCAGTCAGAACATTACATGGGACAAAATAAAACAGTAGTAATTCTATTGTAGTATGAAATAGTCCTATATTCTAACTTCACTTAGTATTATTGATAAATATATGCTGAAACATCTATATATAAAAAACTACACGTTGATAGACCAGTTGGATATAGCCTTTCATTCTGGTTTCTCGGTTATTACTGGTGAAACAGGTGCAGGAAAGAGTATTATCCTTGGTGCTATCGGATTATTGTTAGGTAATCGAGCTGATAGCAAACAAATTAAACAAGGAGAGAAGAAATGTACTATTGAGGCACATTTTGACCTTTCTAACTATGGTTTTGATTCTTTCTTTGCAGAACATGATATTGATTTCGAGCCAGAAGATACAATTGTTCGTCGTGAACTAACGGCTACGGGTAAGTCTCGTGCTTTTATTAATGATACGCCAGTGTCGTTGCAGATGATGCGTGCATTGGGTGAGCAGCTAATAGATGTTCATTCACAGCATCAAAACTTATTGTTACAGAAGGATGATTTTCAACTGAATGTTATAGACATCATTGCTCAAGACAGTAAGGAACTGGCTGCTTATCGTTCAGCATTTCAGCAATATAAAGAGGCTGAACGACGTTTGTCAAGTGTGAAAGAACAGATCTCAAAGGCACAGGAAAACGAAGAGTTTATGCGTTTTCAGTTTAGTGAATTGGATAACGCAGGGTTGGTTGAAGGCAGGCAAGAAGAGTTGGAGCAGGAGAGTGAGACTCTATCACATTCTGAAGATATCAAAACAGCTTTCTATGAAGCTGATAATCTGCTGAATGATGATGATAGTGGAGTTATTAGTAAGCTTGGAAAGAGTCTGGATAGTCTTGGTGATATAGAGAAGGTGTATCCTAAAGCACAAGAACTGGTACAACGACTGTCATCAGTACATATAGAGTTGAAGGATATTGCAGGTGAGGTTAGTAGTGAAGTTGAGAATATCGACTTTGACCCTTCACGCTTGGATAGTATCAATCAGCAGCTTGACTTACTGAATACACTTGAACAGAAATTCCATGTTTCTACAGAGAAAGAGCTCATCGAGATTCGTGATAATATTGCAGAACAGCTTAAGAATATCGATAATAGCGACGAAGAACTGGATTTACTTGAACAAGATGTTAAAGCAAAACTTATAGCTTGTGAAAAGCAAGCAGAGAAGTTAACAGGGCTAAGACATAAGGCTATAAAGATTGTTGAAGAACAGATGAAGAGCCGTCTTATACCGCTCGGTATTCCTAATGTTAGGTTTAAGGTTGATTTGTCGCCTAAGGCTCTATCATTAGATGGCGCAGACAAGGTTCAATTCCTTTTCTCTGCCAATACAAGTACAGCTATGGAACCAGTAGCACAGGTGGCTTCTGGTGGTGAGATTGCTCGTGTGATGTTGTCGTTAAAAGCAATGGTAAGTGGAGCAGTGAAGTTACCAACAATTATTTTTGATGAGATTGATACTGGTGTTAGTGGTAAGATTGCACAGAAGATGGCGCTCATCATGCAAGAAATGGGCGATAATAATCGTCAGGTTATTTCTATCACTCATCTTCCACAGATTGCTGCTTTGGGTAGCTCACATTATAAGGTTGAGAAAGAAGAAACAGCAGAAGGTACTCGTAGTCACATGCGTGAGTTGACACAAGAGCAGCGTGTGACAGAGATAGCACAGATGCTTTCGGGAGCTGATATCTCTGATGCAGCTTTACAGAATGCTCGTGAACTGTTAGAATTAAGCAAGAAGAAAAAATAACACCTTACTAAAAACATACAATGAAAGAAAGAATGAACATGAAACTAAGAACTTTAATTTTGGCCATTTCACTTGTGTTTGGTGTGTCTACAAGCCTTTTTGCACAGCCTGCTGCTGTGAAGAAAGCTGCAGATGCAGCCTTTACATTGACAACTTTTAAGGCAGATGGCAGTATTTTGGCAATTTCTAATGGTGTTTGCATAAGTACTGATGGTATTGCTGTCAGTCCATGGAAGCCTTTTATAGGTGCTGATAAAGCTGTTATTGTAGACTCGAAGGGACAGAAGCATGACGTGGAATGTCTGCTTGGTGCGAATGAAATCTATGATATAGCAAAGTTTCAAGTGAGTGGTAAGACTGCTGCTGCACCTTTAGCAACAACTGTTTCTGCAGGTGACGAGGTTTGGCTTACTCCTATACTTAAAAGTGGAAATGCTGAGAAAGCCAATGTGACAAGCGTTGAAAAATTCATGGATAAGTATAACTATGCTATTTTAAGCTCATCTGCAACAGATAAGATGAATGGTGTTCCGGTCTTTGATAAAAAGGGACAGGTTATAGGTTTGTACAATAAATCTGGTGACTCCCAGAGTTCCACGGATGCTAACTATGCGAAGGACTTTGTGCTTAAGGGTCTTTCACAGAATGATGTAACGCTTCGACAGAGTGATATACGAATCGGTTTACCTAACACATTGGAAGAGGCTGTTGTTGCTTTGATGCTTTCTTCAGAGAAGCCTGCTAATATACATGAGGCTATTGTCAACGAATTTATTACTAAGTTCCCACAGTCAAATGATGGATATTATGCGTTAGCGAACATACAGATTGCTAAAGGTGAAGTCGCAAATGCTGATAAAACAATGCAGACTGCTATCGGAAAGGTTATTGCAAAGGATGAAGCTCACTATAATTATGCTCGTCTTATTTACCGTAATGCGTTTATCCCTGAGTTTGAGGAAAAAGCTAAAGCTATTGGGTGGACACTTGATAAGGCTTTGGATGAAGTCCAAAAGGCTCAATCTGCAAAAGCTAATGACGCTTATCGCCATTTGCAAGCACAAATTACTTATGCTAAGGGTGATTATGCAAAGGCTTATACAGACTTTGAGGCACTAACTAAGACGAAATTTAATAATCCAGAGTTGTATTTGGAAATGGCACAGAGCCGCCAACATCTGGGAGGTACTGATCAGGAGATTCTCGACTTACTCAATAAGAGTATCGAACTTTGTGATACACCATACGTATCTACTTCTGCACCATATTTCTATACACGTGGACAACAGCTGGAGAAGATGGGGGAGTATCGAAAGGCTGTACAAGATTATTATACGTATGAATATTTTAATCAAGGACGTCTTGGCGCAGCATTCTATTATATGCGTGAACAGTGTGAAGTGAAAGGACGTATGTGGCAGCAAGCACTACAAGACATTCTTGTTGCATCACGACTTGACCCTAAAGAACCTTTATACCCAACGGAAGCAGGAAGCCTTTTGTTACGTTTAAATAAGCTTGATGCAGCTATGAGTGCTGCTCAACAAGCAATCCAACTTGATGACGCTCAGCCTGATGCATACCTTATTTTGGGTATAGCACAATGCGAAAGTAAACAGAAAGAGTCTGGAATAAAGAATATTCAAAAAGCAAAGGAACTTGGTAATACACAAGCCGATACGTTTTTACAGAAATATAAATAATTTGACAAGATAGTTTAATAGGTATGAAATTTGAAGGAATGGAATTTGGCAGAACCGAATTTATTCCGTACCTTTGCACCCGCATGATGGTTCCGTAGCTCAGTTGGATTAGAGCAACAGCCTTCTAAGCTGTGGGTCTTGGGTTCGAACCCCAACGGAATCACCTTTTGAAAAGTACCTATAACACTGGTTTTTAGGTACTTTTTCTTTTTTAACTCCCCAGCCGTTACGCTATTCGGGAATAAAAAAAACACTTATTTCGTCCAAATTTGGACCGCTAAGCAAGTTTTTTCTATTCGTTTTAAGAATTAAGTATAATGGCAACAATCAAACTCGCAGTGCTCAAGCACACAAAATCAAAAGATGGTTCATACAAGATTCGTATTTCCATTGGTCACAGATCCGAAACTCATTACATCGTTACACCTTATTCTGTTAATGCTCTTTCAGAGTTTGATAACGGAATAGTGGTAAGAGTTCCTAACGCACATGAAATTAATATTAAGCTCCGTAATCTTCTCAACGACTATGAAGAGAGATTAGAGCGTATTGAATCTCCTGAAGATTATACCTGCAAGGAACTTCGGGACCTCCTAAAGTCGATGCGTACTCATTCCTCAAAGGTTACATTTAAGCAAGTATCAGAACAATATCAGAAGGAACTCATCGAGGACGGGCGAGGCTCTTATGCTGGTATGCTTCAGAACTCGTTGAGGCTCTTCTTTGAATTTACAGGCGGTGATGTTTTTCTTTCTGAAATTAGTACTATTACTATATCAGAGTTCGAACGTTGGTTAAAACGAAAAGGGGTGTCACAAACATACATCAGTATGACCCTTTCAATGACCCGTACAATCGTTAATCGTACCATAAGAATGCAACTCGTAACCTATAGCGTACACCCCTTTACATATTGGAAACGACCAGCAGACCCAGAACGTGAGCTTGATATATCAGTAGAAGATGTGCGAGCTATCAGAGACGCACAACCAAGATTAAAGAAACAGAGGATTGCTCGTGACATCTTCATGCTCTCCTATTATCTCGGAGGCATCAACCTCATAGACCTTCTTGAGATAGATTTTCGGGGTGTATCTGTTCTTGAATATACTCGACATAAGTCTCGTAACATGAAACTATCCGATAAACGCATTTCTTTCACTCTCCAGCCAGAGGCAAAGGAACTAATTAGCAAATGGATGAATCGTAATACTGGCAGGCTTGATTTCGGTTATAAATTCTCTTATAAGAATTTTCTCGCCTATGTCACTCGCTCAATAAAGAGTCTCGCAAAGGATATCGATATACAAGATTACCGAAAGGTATGCTATTATACAGCACGAAAATCATTTGTTCAGCATGGTTTCGACCTCGGTATTAGTCTCGAAGTATTAGAGTATTGTATCGGACAATCTGTAAAGAACAACCGACCGATTTTTAACTACTTAAAAATTATGAGAAAGCATGCCGACGTTGCTTTCCGTCAAATACTCGATAATCTTGCAGGCATACAAGTTACCACAGAAAAGAATTGAACGCCGTATGCGCCGAAACCGATTAAAATAAGATGGTGCGATACCATAACCAGTACCACACCATCTATTTTATATTATTTTCGCAAACACGTTGATATAGCAATCCGCACAATCCTTGATAACCCTTCGAAAGGGTAGGGGATAAAAAGCATAGGTGGCGCATCATCACGACGCACCACCTATAAAAAATAAAAGAAACAAACCCATCACATAAACTATCTTCTTAACCTAACATATAAGTATCCGATTAACCAAAGAGCCGACGTAATAGCAAATATTACAAAAGACTTTTTTGCCATACTCCATCGCTTCTTTTTTTTCTTCAACGGCTTGCCCTTAACTTCCTTTGTAGAAGTGCTTTGCTTGCTAATATATACTACCTTTTGAATGGTATCTGTTCGCACCCTCCACCTATCCTTATAGTACTCACGTGTCACGAAGACCGTATCAGTACCCGTGATAGTGTCGTGCTTAGTCAGTATGACCGTCTTCTCTCTCTCTGAGATACTATCTTGCACGTACCTTGTCACAATGCTGTCACGTGTCTGGAAAATGCTGTCGTGGATAGTTCTTACCTCCACAACCTTTTGCGTTCTACACCCTACAAGTACAAGCAGGGCAAGAACGCCAACGAAAAACATTAAAACTTTCTTTCCCATCTCTATTGATATTATAAGTTAGCGTACTCTGTTTTAACGTCAAAACATGGGCAAACCTTCATCCACTCGTCGGGCGTTATCTTGCCGTCCTTGTTCAAGTCTGGCGAAAAGTCCCTATGCCCTTGAATAACTGCTGTAGGGTACTTCTTATGTAACATCTTCAGTAGGGAACGCAGACTTGCTTTTTGCTCGTCTGTTCGATTATCAAGTGGCTTTCCTACTCTGTTGATGCCACCTATATAAGCGACATTGATACTAACAGAATTATAGCCTCTCACTCCATTACTTACTTTCTCCTCGTCAAGTAGCTGTGTAATCTTGCCGTCTGGACTAACTACATAGTGATAGCCTGGGTTAACCCAGCCTTTTCGCTTAAACTCTTGCTTTAAGCCATCAATCGTCTGTGACTGATGGCTTGCGGTGCAATGAACCGCTATATACTTAATCGTTCTCATTCTTCTTTTTCCTTTCTTTTTGCTCCCCAAGAGCTATGACTTACCTTGTTATTATTCTCTTGTACCTTCGTCATTGCAGCGGTGAGCAGCTCTATCCATTCATCACGTGTTAAGATGTGCTTAGCGAGCCTTTCCGCCCTGCTTAATTCGCTGTGTATCTTCTCGTCCGCTTTTTCTCGCATTGATAAGCCTTCGACTACGCAAAAGAATATTGCCAAAGCAAATGACATTACAGGAATACCGTGTAACACACTGACACCGAATAATTGGAAGCCGTGACAGAGAAAAAAGCACACGTCAATCAATGCGGCGATACACATTCCTCCCTCGTAGAGTACGAACTTGTACGCACTTCGCTTCAAGCTATCCGAGCGCCTTTTCTCTCCTCTAAGCCTTGACTTGTGTAACCCAACCATCAAGTCGATAGACATCGCCACGAAAACAACGAAGAAAGCTACTACTACTAACCTCAACAGAGGCGTTAAAATTAAAATCAGTTCTGCCATAGTTATATTATATTAATTACCAAACCTTTTGAACGCTTACGTCATGTAACCATATAGGCGTATCTACATTAACATCATTTGCTCGTGCTATACTGATTTTGTGCGAACCTGCCGACAGAGGAACTTCAAAGTATAACTCCGTCCAACCGCTCTCCACTGTAAGAGGGAAAGTCCACAAATCATCAATCATAATAAGAACCTCGCCTTTGTCATATTGATAGTTTTGCAAGCTCACTCCGTCAGCCTTTACAAACTCGTTGTATTCCGAACCGCTAAACCTCGTTGTCATTAACTTGAAGAAGTTTTGAGCAACAACACGAACGGCATAATTTGCACGTTCTGCAATGGTAAAGTTTCTTGTCGCTTTTTCCTCGCCTGTCAGCTTTAAGATAGATTTAACCGTGTTATACTTCGTATAAAGGTTTAGGGGAATTGGTAAAGAGAACTTTGTACCTCCACTTAATGGTTGCACGCTCGTATCTTCCAATACCTCTACACCGTACTTTCTGCGTGTAAAAGTAAAGTCACGCATCTTTTTCTGCGTTCCCTTGTATCTACATACGGGGGTTGAGATACTGAAACGACCTGCACACTCTACAAGTATAGAAATCTTATCACTACGCAAACACCTTTCGTCTGCTACATTGATGGTTACAATTCCGTCATTATAGACAATAGAGTGCTGCAAGTATTCTGTCATACCTGCTACATACACCTTTTGCGGCTGCACGCTACAAGCAAACGAAATCTCTGCGTTGCCTAACTTACTAATATTAAGAGTAAATTCAAGTAAAGCAAAATTGGAAAACTCGACAACCCCACCTGATAGCAGTTTTGCCAACTCGCTTTCTCTTGATAGAGTTTCAGCTGCGCCTTGTACATCGTACTCACTTGTTGGGTTTGTGACTGTAACCTTGTCAAGATTATCACAACTAACCATTGTAACCTTTGGCGAAGAGCTTGTGCCATTCTGACCGCTTGAAATTGCATAAAAAAACTTTGCACGCTCCTTTATGTTCTTAAAAAACAAATCAGTCACAGCATTAACATTCTTTGTCGGTCTTACCTTATACGCCTTTATAGCTTGCTTAATAGGTAATTTCTCAAAGAAATCATAATGCGCTGAGTACACAGAAACAGCACGCCAACCCTTATGGCTTGTGTACCATTGCCCTGCGAAACTTTGACCCGGATACAACATTGGTCCAATTATGTTAACGGCATTCGCAATCTTTACATTTTCACGCTGTGCAAAGGCTTCGTAAAGTGGCTCATAGTTCCCCGTTTGTGGATTTTCTTCCTCTCCAATCAACATTTCAGCCCCTCTGCTCTCTGTTGCCGCTTTGGCATCTAAAAGCTCATTATACCCAGCGATACCAAGTGGCGAGCCATTGGCGGTGTTGCCGAACCAAACATAACTATATGGGAGGTCTGCCTTGCTAACATTTGGTGTACTTCTCAATTTAGAATTTGCCTTTATATTTAATATGCCATGAATTCTTTGCGACCCACTTATACCGTCATTAATTACAGGCAAATCGACAACATCGTTAAGTTTCTCGGTCCAGCTAAACCCAACAGGGTGACAAACGCCCTCGGTGTACGAACTACCCTCCATTATGACAGCATCAGAGTTTGTTATGTCTAATACACCCGTATAATCATACTTGCCTGTACCTAATATCTTTGCAAGTTCTTTTATAAATTCACCCTCAATGCGCATCTTTCCGCTTACAACCCACTTATCTCCGTTGCTACCAGAAAGGCGCATATATACAGCATCATTTGGGACAACGATACTTCCTGCTTGTGTTTTTGGTGTAACACCTGAAATAAAACCTTTACCTTTTGTATAAAAAGCAATAGGGATAATGTTGGCATGAGGGAAAAATCCGCTAAAGTTCAAAGTGTCATTTGGTAATACAGGTATTAAGTCGCTGACTTTCCAACCTTTGTCACCAAGATTTAACACACCTAAGGCCGACACATAACCGTACTCTGTTGTTTTATAATATTCAACAATGTTAGTAGTTATTTCTCGCATTGATGCACAGGTTGCTACTGCGCTTACTGCTGTGTTTACCGCTGCGTTTACTGCTGCGAGTTTCTCCTTGACTGTAACATTTATTTCACGGTCTATATGTAACGTAACTATCGAATTTGAATCGTTTTGCTTGCAAAAGCGAATATACTCTGCGCCTGCTGGGAAAGATGTTATTTCTCCGCTAACGCTCTGTAGCTTACTTATGAATGTCTTTTCGCTATTGTAATATACAATACTTGATACCAACGCATGATTTGCTAACTCTGTATAGGTTATTTTCTTTACATCTTTCAAGCTAATGAAATCTGTGTAATTCCAACCACTAGACCCTAATGATGCAACATTGCCGTCAAGTCCCAGCCAACCATTGTTTGTTGTTATTTTATACTTACCGCTATTGAACACATCTATAGTACCATTAAACCTTTCCTTACCGAAGATAGCATCTTTTTCTGCAATCTGATACACATCTTCCAGCGTTTTGCCATCATCTGTGGTTGCCTTGACATTCTTCAAAGCTTTTTTTACAGCTGCTTGCGACATAACAGATGTTGCACTATCGCCCAGCTCTTGCACAATAGGCAGAGCTGCAACAGCTTGCTCAATAGCTTGCTTGCTCGCATTCAACTTCTCCTTGACTGCATCAACAGCCTTCTCCATCTCGTTAATCTGGTCGATACCCTCGATAGCATCTGCGACACCCTCGAAGGCACTACCGACACGCTCGGCAGTGTTACCACCGATAGCAGTCTCATTTTTAATCACTCTCGCCAGCTGGCGCAATTCTTCAACTTTAGACATTTAATTTAATCTCCTATAGCATGAAACCTTATTCTTGTACCCCTTACAGGGTTAATATCTTCTTTCTCTGTTGCCTTGATATAGGCTAAACAACTGCTTAAGTATGTTTCTGCTGCGTTCATAGCATCATCATATAAGCGTACTCTGTTCTTATCATTCTCTCTGCTTGCGTAACTATCGTTATGCTGCATTAAGCCTGTACGTGTTAACATACCTCCATCTACCATCACCATGTGAGCGTAGACGAAATATGCTACAGTAGTCTGTAAGCCTACACATCGTTTCAGCTTACCGCACTTATCGTTATATTCTCCTCCTTCAAGCAGAATTTTATTCCTACTATCCTCTGGGGCGTTAATCAGTTCCTTAAAACGCTCTAAACCAATAGCAGGTATAATCTTTATCTCCTCGCACTCTCTGACGAATGTCATTACATCGCCCTCGTCGATATGCTTAGATGTCGGTCTTGCGAGTTCCTTGAATCGCTCAACCGAAAGAATGTGTTTACTCTCCATTACTCTTATTGTTACTCTCCGCTGATACATATTTCAGCGGACGAATTGAGAAGTTCTGCGGCATAGTCTTATCGAACCAATGAGCGAAAACGCTATTAAACACACGCTCGATAAAGCGTTGCTCGTTCGTAACCTCACCTGCATAATATCCGTATGCATCTTGCATCACCTTACCAGAGAAACCGAGCTTGCCGATACGGATAGAGTAGAATAACTCTTGATGGAATTGTGCGTAAATGCGCTCTACGACACTCTCATCTGTCGTTGCAAATTCTTTATCGAAGTTCCTTGTCGGGAACGGAACAACCTCTGGTTTGTCCTCGTCATTCTCTAATTCTATATAGAGTATCTTAGACCCCCGTGTGTCTCCCTGAAACGCTGTCAAGTCCTCATCGCTAATCATCTGGCGTTCCTCTGTATTGCCGTTTTCGTCAATATTTGGTGCTCCCTTCTTTGCGACAAGCATACAAGCTACAAGGAAGTTATTGCGAACGTTTCGGTACTTGATGTTGCCTAAACCCTCATCGGTGCTAATCTCTGTAATAGCAGCATCATATATTGGCGTAGGGTATTGGTACTTTCCATCCGTTGACACCCATAACACCTGACCGTTATAGCAGTCAATACCTCCGCAGTCCTCAATCTCTTTCATTACGACAATAGGATCGGGATTGAATACATTAAACTTCTTGATATGCTTGTCATCAAGATACTCTGTCTTTCCGTTCTTCGTTCTCTTTCCCTTCCAATCGACGTGCTGCAAGATATGCGATACCACGCCAGCATCGTCCGTCTCCTCTAATCTACACTGCTCAAATGGCATGAAGTTAACCTCTGCCACCTGACCAAGAACATTATAGTTAATATGAAGAGCGAAGCCTCCGAATCGTGCAACATCATCAGACACCTGTCGAAGCATATCGTCCATAGTATCACCATATCTGTTCACCTTCCACGCAGACAGATTTTCATCATTGAAGCCGAAACCCTCAATGAACTTCTTGTATCTGTCAAGACATAGTTGTGCTGTTCCTGATGCGCTTGTGATAGCCATCAAGTTCTGTGGATAGAGATTATCGTCTCCGTAGCTCTGTAGGTGAAAGTTCTGCTTGTACTTAACCTCTACACGTGTGTCTGGCTTTTTTGCCGTTTTTACGTTCATCTTCGCTCTTCCTATTGATTACTTACCTTTCTTCTTGGTGTTGTCACCCTCGTTCTCTGTCATGCTACCATCGTCGTTGGTGTTGTCACCCTCGTTCTCTGTCACGCTACCATCGTCGTTGGTGTTGTTGCCCTCAGAAGGTAACTGCTGGAATAACTCTACCTGCTCTGGGAACTGCTCTAAATATGCAGATGCAACCTCGTCCGTGAGATTGTCATTAGAATACACTTCTCCATTATTGAAGTTAGGGCAGCAGATAATAGCACCTGCCTTCAATCTATAATTACACTTTTCAGCCATCTTTCCGTTCTTCTTAAGATAAACATAAACCTCTATCAGAGCATCATGATAGCACTGCTGGCATGATGTCGGTACAAAGGTCTTACCAAGTACCTCGTAATAGAGTTCTTCGATACTCTCTTTATCAGAGTTGCTGAAGGGACTGTCAAAACGCCCCTTCAGTTCCTCAATCTTAGTATATGCTTCTTCTACTGTCATGCGTGAGTTTCAGTAAGCAATGCCTTGTACTGTGTTTCAGTAGTTTTGGCATCCGTATTAAAGTAGAACAGCGCAGATTTAGGCGCATTCTCTTCCTTGAGAGTGACAAGCCAACCGCCATCTGTGTCGTCGCTATACTTCTCGTTCACGATTTCCGTAGAGTGCAAGCCCTGATAGTAGCCGTACACCTGATATTCCGCCTTGCCATTCTCGCCCTTGTGAGCATTACGCAACACAAGAACGAATGTACCATTAGCAAGTCCATCAATGATGTTTTGTGCCACCTCTGGACTGTTGTCAAGCACCGCAATAGGGATTTCGTTGTTGAAAGTATTACGATACTTACCTGTTGCAAGGGAGGTCTTTAAACCTGTATAAGGTGTTGCTCCCATCTGAACGACAGAATAACCCTTCTTTCCAGTCTTCAAGATAAGCTGCTTGATGATGTTCTTGCTGTCCGTGTCGAATACTGACTGTGAAAAGTCAATATCATTACGATTGATGATAACACCATCAGCCTCCATTCCCTTTACTAAAGGGTTCTCACAGTTCGCCTCAATACTCTTGGCGATGATTGATTCACAAATTCCTGCCATAATTCTGCCCTCCTATTAGTAAGCTGCGTGAATCATATCGTCCTCTACTACGTTTGTACCGATACGACCAGCAGCATAAATGAAGTTACTACGCTCCTTCTTGTCGAAGAAGATATCAAGGTTACTCAGCAGACCATCTGCATCAGTAGCAACACGTAACTGATTGATGTTAGCATATACCGCACGGTATGGCTTGTTCCACTTAGTACCAGTGTTCTCGTAGCTGTTGATAATGCTATCCCAAACGTTCACACGTGCGACCTTCACACCGTCATACTCGGCAATGTCGAGACCGTCGAAGATAGTATTCCAAGGCATAATCTGCTTGTAGGTTCTCTTCACGTCATACGCAAGAGCATCAGCAAGACCACGTGAGAGCATGATGACTGCCTCGCTATCTCCAGTGATACGAGCGTCAGCATTCATACGCATAGCGTCGATAATGCCAGTCGCAACACCTTCCTTGAGGATAGCTGCCTTCTGGTCTGCATAAGAGGTCTTCTTGTTAGCTTCGATAGCTGTGAGCTGTGCTTCCTTAGCTGTACAAATTGCAAAGATTTTCTTCCACAAACCATCGGTAACGTTGAATAGCTCCGCATCTGTTCCAGTTGTCAGAACACCACCGCCAGCGATATCCTTTGCATCCTTGTCTCCGAACCAACCATAACGCCAGATAAGACGTTTCAACATACGTTCAAGACGTGGGCGGAGAATCTCGTTCATAATCTCCGTGCTTGTCAAGTCCTGAATGTCAGTGCCACCCTTGAGGTAATATTCTCCTACAGTACCCTTGAAGTCCTCATAACATACCTTGATAGGTGTACTCCAGTCTCCGAGTTCCCAACGCTTCTGAGAGTTCTTGACACCAATCTCCTTGTAGGTAGGGTTACAGCCCGCACCCTTAACACCGATATCGTTAATCTCTCCGATAAGGGCGAGTGGGTCACCGTTATGTACCTTCATAAGCTTGGTGAATCGCTGGAAGTCCTCATCCTGCTCAATGGTCATAGGGATGAGTTCCTTTAAGTCTCTTACATCCTCATTATTGAATGTGATGTTTTCCAAAAACTTTGTCATTTCCTTATAATCTTTAGTTATACTTTGTCTTACTTCTTCTTGAACGTTCCGTTCCGTCGTGCTTCAATCTCCGCACGCATTGCAGACTTCTGTTCGACAGCTTTCGCTTGGGCGTTCTTACCCTCTGGCTTGCGCTGCTGTGGCTTGTAGTTAGATGTAATCTGACTGAGAGCCTTTTCTCCGCCTGCCATCTTAACAGCGTTAAGGATGCGCAATTCGTCGGTAGTCTTAGCCTTTGCCTCCGCATCTTTCTTAGCTTGTGTCAGCTCCTCAATCTGCTTCTTCAAGTCCTCAATTTCGTTCTCCAACTCCTCGATTCGGTCGGTGTTCTCGTCACCGCCTTCACCCTCGTTACCTTGTGCATCTGTCTTGATGTCGGTAATGACACCATCAGCGACTACGATAGTCTTGCCATCAGGCATCAAAAACTCGCCATCAGGGCTTGCCTTGTCGCCTACCTGAGGCTCACCTTCCTCACGCTCTACAGTGAGCATCTGTCCGTCACTCGTGGATAGGTCCATACCCTTTGCAAGCTCATCAAGGTTCTTAATACCCAGCTTCGCCAGCGCACGGTCAATCAGAGAGGCTTTAACCTCTACTTTCTCCTCTTTCTTTGCCATTTTACTTTTTGTTTTATTGTTAAACACGGCACCTTGCTTCTTGGCTGAAGCTGGCGCAATTATCTCACCAATCAATCCGAGACGCATAGCCTCGTTAACACCGATATACTTATTTTCATTCATAAGTGCCTGCATCTCGTCCTTGTCGCACTCACAACGCTCTACGTACAAGTTGAGCATCTTATCTTGTGTATCTCGCAAGTCCTTAGCCGCCTTGTCTAAGTCGTCGGCTGTAACAATTTCCGAAAGTCCCCAGCTTGGTATCCACGGATTATGTACGCATATCTCTGCACTTGCATAAGCTTTACGACGTTCCTTCGGTGCTGCCATCAAGATAACTGTAGCCATTGATGCAGCGTTACCCTCTACCGTGCAAGTTATCTCTTTGCCAGTGGCACGTAAGCGGTCGTAAATAGCCCAACCCTCTGTACATGAACCACCATTGCAATGTAAGCGTACATCGATTTTATTATCATCCTCTGGTATCTGCTCGCAGAACTCATCCACATCCTTATAACAGATGCCTTCTGCCTCACCGAAAAACTTACTATTATTCTTTTCGTTCTCGGTTTGTATATCATTGAAAATCTTTAATACTGCCATATTCGTTATTAGTTATGTTACAAAGGTACTTTATAAAGATAAAGAAAACCTTTACAAGGGCTCGTTCTCCACTTTCACAGCGTGAAAGGAATAAAAAAAGAAGGGCGACCACCTTCGCAGGCAGCCACCCTCACACAATCGCATGAAACACAACTTAAACTATTCGTTTCTCCATTCTCTTAACTACTCGGTACACGGTTGTTTCTCCGCATCCGTACTGCTCACTGAGATAGTACACGATATATCCGACCTTATGACCTTCTTCTTTTAGTCGTACATAATCGTTATACATCTTCATATACTTAATATCTGACACGTCGATATTATTATCATTCATCACTCGTAGCAGACTTTCTGCTGTTCTCATCAACTCAAATTGCGTCATAGTATTGTCACTTATTTAATAGTCGATAGTCTTTCGATTACCTCGACTCTGTTATTTGTATTATTAATCTCTTCTACGCTTACCACTGGGCGTGGCATCATCGCCATACCCCTCGCAACGGCTCTCGCTAAGAACTCCTCGCCAATCTGCTGTGAGTTTCCGCCATGTCCCATGATAGGCACGCCACCGCCTATCTGATTAAAAGCTGATAGGGCAGGGGCAAACATTCTCGTTGCTGGTGCTGTCAGTACGCTCTCGCCATTAGAGAGATGCGCTGGTATGCTGTCGCTGGTATCTGTGCCTGGTCCTACCACATCACCACCACGTGCGAACTTGGCAGACTTCACAGTCCTAATCGCTGACGTGATACCCGCCATTACCTGCGCTACCGTTGTAGCTATTGCAAAAATATTAGCAGGGAATGGTCCAGCTTTCTGTGCATTCTTAATACCCTCTGCTATTGCAACGCCAGTGTTAACTGCAATTTCACCAAGTGCGATTACTTTAGAAGCCTTAGCTAAACTTTTGTTATGCTCACTAAATGCAGATGCTAAATCAGATAATCCTCCCATAGCCTGACCGATTGCTTTGTACCGTGCCATATTTGCTTGGAAATGCTCTTCTTTTTCTTTGTCTTCTTGATCTCTTACTTTTTTATTAGCTTCCGAATAGTTTTTTTCTAATTCTAACTTGCGCAGGTTAAATTCTTCTATACTCTCTCCTTCTCTCTGCTGTGCTGATTCAAGTAAAGCCTGCTTTTCATCCGCTTGCAGCTGTAACACTTCGAGTTCAGAGCCTTGTCCGCTCTCCATGCCGCTAATCTCTGCCTCTAATATCTTAGCCTTATAGCGGTCTTCGATAGCTTTCTTCTGCTCGTCAAGAACTTTATTGTTATACTCCTTATGTGCATCTTCCTCCTCCTTGTAGTACTTAGCATTAACTGCTTTTAGCTGCTTTGTCTTTTCCTCCTCGGTGAGTACCATCTGCTTGATAGCATCAATCTCTAACTGTCGGGCATTCTCGATATTCTTAACCTTTAAGTCGTATTCCTCCTTAGAGCCTTTCTCGATAGAAGAGAGCATATTCTGGATATACGTCTGTTCACGCTTGATTGCCTCGTCTTTAACGGTTAAATCAAACTCACTTAGTTTCTTTTCCTTGACTTCTTCAAGTGCAAGTATCTGAGAGGTGATAGCCTTCTTAGCGGTTGCCGTTAACCCCTTCTCGGTCGCAAGCCGTACCTTTAAGTCCTCTATCTGTCTATCATATTGAACAGCGATAGCTTTTCTTCTCTGCTCGGCTGTCTGTTCTACGAGTTGTGCGAGCAGGTCTTCCGCCTTACGTATCTCGTCCATCTCTTTCTTTGCCATCTGCTCTGCTGTCATGCCCTTTGCCTTGCTGCTTTTGGCTTTCTTCTCTTTCTTCTTCTTCTTTCCTCCATTACCTTTGCCTTTCCATTCACTTGAACCATTGGTATTCATGTGGTCTGGCTGCTTATCTTCTCCTTTATACTTAGCTAAATCGATATGCGCTACCTTCTTATTCTTTATCGTGCTGTTAAACGCATCGAGATAGGTATTTGCTTGTTCCTTTCCGAAAGCCTTAATATCACCAAAACCCTCTTTAAATGTCTTCACAAAGCTACCGCCAATCGTAGAGAAACCTTCTTTAATCTTATCGAATGAAAGTGTTACGATACCCTCTACTATCTGCGCAAGTCCCTTTAGCTGTCTTCCTACACTCTTCGCACCATCTATAATGAGATTAAACACTAATTTTATGACGTTCCAAGCACTCTTGAAGTTTACCACGATAGCCTGCACACCAGCACGTACAAGCATACTCTCATTATATAGGTCTATGAAGTAATTAATCACCTCGATAACACCCTTGAGTAGCTTTGTGATACCTTGAGTAGTAAGTAGCTTTACTCCTGCCAACATAGAGCCAAAGCCCTTATCGCTCATATCGAACATAGCGGCTAAAGTTTTATTCAACTCTGCATTAGCTGCCCTCTGATTATCCATGCTCTGTCCATACTTGCCAGTGGTGTCCTTTAGCTTCTCAAGGTCAACGTTCATCGTATCAAGCTGCTCTATCATCTTCAAGCCAGCGTTCGCACCCTGCTTACCGAACACATCCTTGAGAACCTCTCCTACCTCTTTAGAGTTTTGCGGTACCTCCTTTAACTTGGTGCTAACCATCTTGATAACGTCCATCGTAGACATTGAGCCGTTAACCAAGTCCTGCTGTACCTTCTTCGAACTGATACCAATACCCTCGAGTGCTGCCGCTGTCTTGTCTGACATCTCACGTATCTTCTTACTACCCATCTGTATCAGCGCAAGACCATCATCTGAGAAGATACCGCTGCGTGTCTGCTGAATAGTAGCTACAAGCTCCTTTCCTCCAATGCTGGCATCGTGGAAGGCTGGTGCATACTGCTTAATCTTTGCAATCATATCACCATTAAGGTCTGCACCGCTCTGGAAGCCTTCGTTTACGATCTTCAATGCTTGCCCTGCATCATAGCCGTATTGAGAGGTTAGCACGTCGACAGCCTCCAGCACCTCCTTATAGTCTTTACCATAGGTATCTGCTGTGGCTTGTATCTCGTCACGCATAGCCTTTAAGTTGTCACCCGTCAGTCCGAGAAACTCTCTTGTTAATCGTGTGCTTTCAAGGATACCCTTATTATAGTCAAAGAACCACTTAAAAGCGACACCAGCTCCAGCAATACCAGCAAGAGAAAGGAATACAGGGTTTGTCATGAAACCCATCAATGTTGACCCAAACGCCTTTGCGCTACCAATAGCACCATCGAAGATGCCTGACAAGCCTTTACCGCCTGAGGACATCTGCATGATAGAGTTTGCAAAGTTACTATTCACGCCAAGAGCGGACTTGATAGCCTCCTCATAATTACCGACATTACGATAGAACCTCTGTGTACCTTCTTCCGCTTCTTTCAGTTCGTTAGTAATCTCATTGATATGCTTCTTGAGTTCCTGCCCCTTTGCACTATTACGCTCTGCCTTTGACATTGCATCATAATCTCTTGTAGCATTGCTTAACTGCGCACGTAGAGACTTTAACGAGCCTTCTTGATCACGCTCTACCTTGATATTATTCTGCACCTCCTTAGACAACTCTCTAATAGTAGCCTTGTGAGCCTTTGATTGCTCGTCCATTGCGGCAATAGTAGTCTTAAACTCCTCGCCGCCTACCTTTCCGTCCTCGAAGTCTTTTTTTAATTGCTTCTGTGCCGCTGAAAGGTCTGCAAGTTTTTCCTTGTATTGCATGATGCCGTAGATAGCATCTTCATACCTTACCTTGATACCCAGTATCTGTTCCTCATCTGTTCCTGTCATAGTCTTATCTCCTTTATTCAAACGTTAATTGTAGCATCGTAACCTCTGCTGTGTCACTATTTGTTGCCCTTATCTCGGTGGCTGCGAAATACGCTCCATACTGCGCAAGATATATAGGTCGTGTTTCGTCAAACCGCAACAGTTCCAAGTCTCTCATTTTCACTTTCTCCTTGATGACTTTTGGCTGCTGCAATGTGCGTATCATATCACGGTACTTCTCATCCAAGATGTCCTGCATATAGATATCGAAGTAAGCGACAGCGAAACCATTGCTATCCTTACGTAACCGTAATATCCTATCCTTACAAGCACTATAAGGAGGCTCTTTTGTTTTCGTAATCTCGTCCTTATCCTCGCCTCTGTTCCCAGTGAATTGCGAACCATCACCGCTTTTCTTTGCCTTTTCAATCTTATACATAGGCACGGTGTCTCCGTCAGTGGCTGCAAAAGGAAACTCATACATCACCTTTTCGATATCGAGTGTCTCATTATCGATACGCAAATCACCATCATAGTGACCTTTCACGGTGTCATCTTCCTTCCACTTATAGCGGTTGTGTTGTCCGTAGTCCTCAACCTTATAGTTAAGCTCTGAGGGCTTATTCTCGCTTGTAGGTGCTATTATCTTGCTCGTCCAATCGACAGCCTCATCCCTGCGCTTCCATATCGTAGAGAGTGGCACAAGCCTAACGATACCATCTTCCGTTATCTGTAATGGAAACGACCCCGTGATAGCGGTTAGGAACTTCACAAAATCAATGACCTTTATCTTTGGAAGATTATATGCAATAGGAAAATAGCCACCATCTGGAACATTCTCACCCTTAGATAGTGTTGCCTTTATCGTTCCGCCTATAACCTGCATATTAGGAAAATGTGTTACGTCTATCCATTCGAAAGTAATAGTACTTCCTTTCACGACCTCAATCTTTCCATATCCGCTATTGGTAAACCGACACACACCCCTGTAGCCTCTTGGCACAGTGAATGAGAACGGTTCTCTTTCGGCACCCATATCGTATGTTTCATGTTCCGCTCCCTTTGTTATCGTCATTCGCAATAGGCAGCCCCTTTGGAAATTAAACCGATCTGTGTCTCCTCCGATACCACCACTACGTCCGACAGGCTTAACCTTGCCACCAAGCTCAAAAGACCATTCAGCCTTTATGTCGAAGATTAACGTAGCATCAGTAGTCACAGCGATAGATGTAACCTTGTCTCCTCTCTGACCACTTAACACGCTACTCTCGTCTGTCACATTTAGTGACATCTGTCCCGACTGCATAGCCATAGGCTCAAATGTTGCTCCGAATGCACCTTCTGAGGTTAAATCGTTAGACTTACGATTGATTAGTGGTAACACAAGCGTATTGATATACTCTTTCGCTTCCTCGTGAAATTGAAAGTCTATACCAGTCTGCGACTTGATGAGAGATAGCACGAATGGAACACGCACTACAGGGTGAAGATAAGGCACGCCTTTTTTGTCTGGTGAATATTCCCCCTTAAATCGCATTGCATATTCAAACCATGTTTCCTTTTGTCTCTCCCTATTATTGTTACCTGGTGAAATCATACTCGAATCAGTGCGCCATGTCATATCCTCCTCGTCATCGTATTTCCACACGTTATAACCTGCGTAGAAGTACGGCTTTTCCATTACATCCTCGAACCGATTAACTTCGTTAGCAAGATTGTAGAGTATCTTATCGTTGCTCTTAAGGTCGTTTAGTGCTGTTCCTTTACTGATTAGACTGCTGAACTGCGAGAACAACCCCCACACGATAGACACCTCTATGGATTCGTCTGTGACTTGTAGCACGCTAACACGTCCGTCCTTGATTAACTCCACACCGTTGCGAAAATAGCGTGCCTTGTGCAATCTATAAGCGTAAATACTTGTATTCTGCACTAAGTCTACGTGCAAGAGTATCTTCTGATTGCGTACTGTCTTTGGCAACTTGACTGTGTATGTGCTATTAGATACTATCTTAGACACATCACGGAACAGATTACTTTTAATTGACATCGTAATCTGTGTACTGCCGTCAATATCTACCAGCTCTCCGTCGATATATAATCTTTCGTTCTTCATCGCTTATAACTTTTGTATCTCAACCTCTGGAAGGGCAATAGTACATATAAAGTCTTGCAGGGGTGCGCCACCCTTCGTATATGACGCTGCAACGACATTTACCGATACCCACTTAGGCACACCGCCCTCATAGCCTGCAAACATATCCACGATAGGGCTTGTCGTGACATCAAACAGCATATCCCATGTTTCGCTGTCTACCAGCGGTGCACATATCGGCAGGCTGTCCTCACGCTTAAGTGATTGCATACGTCCTGCACCGCCCTCATATCCGTATGTCATATCATAAGAGAGTAGGTTATTGCGAAGATATGCACTATCGCTTGACACCTTCCTGCTTTGCTCTCCTGCCTTAAACAGATAGTAGCAATAAAACCCATGTCTGTTTATCCACCGCAAGTAATAACCCTCGTCGTAGTCGTCTACAATATCAATACGCACCTTGTCGGTTTTCTTTCCATCACCTACATATTGGAAACGGAAGGTTAAATCAAATGTTCTGTCAAAGTTAACCTCTCGCAGTCCTCCTGTGCTGTCACTGATTAGGTAGAAGTCCTTAGCCGTGTGCTCGCTATCTTTCAGTGGAATATTCCAAACGCCCTGACCTGATAGGCTGATAAACTTTTCTGGCGCACCATCCCTGCCTAAGAGGATAGAACTGCCACCTGCTGCATATACTCCGAATGTGAAAGGATAGCCCTTAAACCATTTAAGCCTGCGAAAGCCGTTATAACGCTCTACACCTCCTATCTTAAGCGCACCCCATACATAGAACACAGAGAATGAGAAAGTAACATCATCGCTACCACTGACAGATACCACGACCTCGAACGATACCCTTTTCCCAAGTTCTGTGCGCTCGGCTTCCGAATAGTTAACCTTGCCAAAAGGAACAGCGTCGAAAAAGGTTTGTATGTACTCCCTTACGTCACCGTACATCTTGCCACGGAAGGCATCGAACATAACCACTTCCGACCCACTTCCGCTTGCTTCCATCTTAATGATTGCCCTTGTCACCTTGTCACCATCTACCTTCACGATACAAGGATTAAATGCAAAACCTATCTCGTCGGGATAGGTTAGTGTTATATTGCTCTTACTTTCTGTTCTCATACGTCAATATTGGTTAGCTTAATGTTCTTAATCTCGGTCTTTAGAAGGCTTGTGATGCGCATCAGTATTCGCTCCTTTGCCAATGGTATAACATTCGTGTATATGTCGTTTCGTCCTCCCTTACGGAATAGGCTTGTACCTTCTCGCTCAATCTTCCGTGCGATGAGAAACGCAAGCGACAACTCGCCACGCTCCTCTGCCGTGTACTTGTGCGGTCTATCTGTCTTGTACGGTATAGGTCGTGCCTTGATACCCTTATCTTGCATCCACTGACGAATGATAAGACGGAAGTTTGCAGGGACTTTTCCAGCTTGTCTACCAGTTTCGAGAGTTCCAAAAGGAGAACGACCCCAAAGAGTGCCTTCTGTTTCGTTAGCCTCAATTCTTAAACTCGCAGCCGTTCTACCGCTTGCACGCTGACCAGCTGCAATATGATTTTTTATTATCTCCTGCTTTACCCTCTCGAGTTCCTCTTTAAGGACAATGCTTGCCGCCTCCTGTATCATACGCAACCTCCCTGCAATTCCTTAACTGTCAACTCTACCGAAACGCCTGTTATATATGCGCTTGCTTGCTCTAAGATAGTAGTATAGCGCACCTTTCCTCCGATAGGCTCAAAGAAACGGCTTGCGTTCATCTCAGAGAGGAAACGAGCAGCTACGCCCTTCATCTTGGTGTACACCTGCTCATTGTCATTTCCATTAGCGTCACGCTGTACCTTGTCGACAAAGGCAAGGATGATGTCCTCACTATCCTTTACCTTGCCCCTTGTCATGTCGAGATACCCACCGATTGGTAAGATACATATAATTGCTGGTAGGTCTACTCTGTCTACGACTTCGGCTGCACCATTCCAATCTTCGAATACATAGCTAAAGTTCGGGAACTTCTCTTTGGCTATCTCTCTAATCTTATTTTCTATGCTCATCGTTATATACTTCTGATAAACGTTTTTCAAACTCTTGCTTCTGATTATCCATGCTTAAACACTGATACACTCGCATCCACGGCACACGCATTACATCCTCATGGTCTGTGATGCCCATACGTAAGGCGTACCAATCAATCATACCGAAGATACCGAACTGAAGCTTGTTTATTCCTGCTCTTATCTCTTTGTCTGTCGGTTTGCGCTTTGCTTTATCGAATAGCGCATTTATCTTCTCAATACGACCGTACACCCAGCCAACAAAGGAAACAACCTCTGTAGCCTTACACACGTTCACTACTTCTGGCTTCATGCTCAGAAGTACCTCGCAGACCTTGTAAAACATTTCTCCGTCTGTCTGTAGTGTGGATAGCTGCACCATCTGACCGATAGTCATATCGTCAAGATTGCAAGGTGTGTCGATGCCGCCCACCTTCTGAGGTCTTGACATCTTATTTAACCTTAGTTTCTCGGTGTCCTTACTAAATGCTGAGAGTATCAGCCACCTTCCGAATGTGATATTTTTCTTCATATTACCCAAGTGTATTATAATGCGCTCTTGCTGTACCGCTGCGCCTTACGTTAAGCCTCATTAAGGCAAAGTATCTCGTTGCATCGATAGCGTGATTGAAGCAATCGATAGGCGTGTTTGTCTTCTTGCCGTCTCTGTCCTTCTTCCACTTATAGCTTTGTAATTCCTCAATCAAACCAGATGACCGCCTTGTAACGTTCCATCTATAGCGGTGGAGGATGTCAATACCTACGCTGATACTATCCTTTCCCTTAGCGGTAGGAACAGCCCACAGACCTGCTGCCGTCAATTCTGCAATACTCTTTGGCTCTGCGCTATCAGCTATAATCAAGTCCTTACGTGTTATTCCGTTCTCTTTAGCTCTTTGCGCTATCATAGGGTTGGTTAGCCCTGTTTCATAGATTACTCCATCCGTCCACAACTCACCGTGCGCAATGACACAATTCACCAAAGCCGTTGGATCGTTAGTGAAACCAAAGTCCAACCCATAGCCCTGTATCTTCCAGCTCTCACGCTCTGGCAGCCTGTCAACGATACGAAAGTTAGGAAAGATGACCCCTGATAGCTTACCAGTCAAGCCACGTGCATATACCTTCCATAGCTCTTTATCTTCTATACTCTCGATGCGCTCGTGTTCCTCCTTTGTTAAGAATGGGTTTCCTCTGTGATCTGAGATTATCATCTTCACACCTTCACGACCTTTCACTTCATTATGTGCCCAGAACCTCTCCGAAGGGTTATAGTCTATCCATATCTTCTTACGTGTACGAATAGCCAACTGCCAGTATATCTCATAGCCTATACCATTCGCCTCGTTAACGAATAGATAGTCACGCTTACCGTTCTTTGCGTCTTGCTCGTCCTTGTAACTCTTGAACTCAATTATAGAACCATTACTGCATTGCAGATAGTGTCCGCTCTCGTGCATATCAAAGTAACCAGCCAGCCAGTCCGAACCTCCTAATATTGTTTTGGCATCACGAAGCGCACCCACCTTCAAGTTTGGCAAGTCTTGACCTACTACCGTAGTTATACTTCCAGCCTCCAGTAACGCCACATAGATAAGCACCTGCATAATCGTGTATGTCTTTCCAGAAGACGTGCCCCCCTGGTTAATATACACTCTTGCAGTCTTTTCTGTGTTCGCTCGAAACAACGGTCCTATAACCTTAAACGGCATTATCATACATCAACCTCGCTTTCATCACTTACAGGGTTTACATCCGTCTCGATAAAGCCTATCTCGATTTTGCTATCTACATTCGCCTTTACATCAATATAATTTTGATTGATAGCCCTTCTTTCATCTTCGGTGCATATCATTCTATACAGGCTTAGGAGTTCAGCCGCTTTTCCGCTTATACGCAACTTCAAACGAATGTATCGCTTAACCTTTACCCTGTTAGTATTTATCAGCGCCAACAGCTCGTTATACTTGTCAGAACCTTTCGGCCACCAACTATAAAATGTAGGTTTCGATATAGGAAGTTCAGCTACCACATCGTCGAGGAACAATACATTATCATCACTTTCTATAACATTCTTAGCCTGCTCGTATATCTTTTTCTTATCCTTCTCCTTATACATCTTTTTAGTCGTAAAATTCGTTAAACAATCCCTTTATCTCTCTTCGGCTCATTTGTAAATGGATAGTCCTCTGGATATGTGTCCCAAGCTATATTATTACGCTCTCCCTTCATTAGTCTTGGAGCGAGATACTTATAATCAATCCTGTGGTGTATTCTGTTTCCATTCATTACCTGTCTTTCTGCTCTTATGGCAGATGGGTATTGAATAGGCGTAACCATAGCCTTGTTATATAGCTTGCATTCGTTATATAGATCCGTTAAACCTCCTTTAGCTGTGGCGGATATAGTCTGCTGTAAGGTTATACCATCAGCCAACGAGCCAGTAAACAAGCCCTCATTAAGCACTCCAGCAAATTGCGAGGTGTCATCGTCTTGCACGCCTCTTTCTCCTCGATAAATAAACCTTGTATCATAAAACGTTACGTTCATAACTTTCCGCCTCATCATAGCAAGGTACATACCTCCGTAGAAGTCTCCTGTTTGCGACACCCCAAACAGACCTATTCGATACCGCCTCATCATCTCTGCTACCATATCAAACGTTTTCTTTACCGTCTCTCCAGAAGCGTTATGTACCCATACACCCTTTACTCGAAACTGAAAATCTTTGGTGTCATCATCCATCACAACATACTGCTCGATACCTTTTTTCTTCGCGTAATCCTGAAACATATTACGAGCCTGTCCAGCACTCCGTCTGGAAACGCTTGCTCTATGCACATAGTCGAACCTCTTTCGTGCCTCTGTCATATCAAAGACCACCAGATGAAAGCCGTACTGCTTCGCTACCGCCTTGTACCTCTCTCTATCGTCTGCCTCATCATCCACAAAAACGTAAACATGCTGCATATCGTAGTCTATCTTTTCCAGATACCTAACTGTTTTCAGATTATCCGCTCTGTGGTATGACGGTATAAATACATCTATCATCCTTCGCCCTCCATTTCATTTGTGATCTCCGCATTGAGTATTCGTAGCATTTCGTCCTCGATAAAGCCCTGTTCACCATTATCGACCAGAACCAACCGCAAACGCTCTATAGCCTTCTTCTCTTCCTCCGTGGCGTTGAAGGCATAGTAATTAGCCACACTTTCAAAATCTATCTTTATGAAACGATAAGCAAAGAATTTCAGAACCTCCCTTTGCTTATCTGTCAAGTCGTATTCTTTCAGAGCCTGCAACTTTGCATTGAACTTATCCAAGTTTACGCACTCTTCCAGCTTTAACGTAGGCTTTTCTTTTGGCTCATAGTAACACGAGTTATATTGCAACTTACTTAACTCTTCCGTCTTACTCTTCAAAGGCTCCTTGACATTATAGACCTCTAACACCTCTTTGTCGAGTTCCTCCTTCATCTTCACATAGTCGAGGTCTATATTCTCTTGTGCTGTTTTATTGTCAGCCAAAGCCATTTCTCGTCCCTTCTCTGAATTCAGCGACAGATCCGTTCTCTTTACTACTATAACCTTTGTTCCGTCTGTCTCAACGATAACAACGTCATTTATGCCCAGCTCCTTTGCCGTTTCCTGCGTCTTGTTACCAGCAATTATATTGTTATCCTTATCCAGAAGGATTGACCTACCAAGCCCCAAAGTCTCGATGCTGTGCTTCATCATTATAGCACCTCTCTTCGTGCCTTTATTGAAGTTTTTATCGTCCTGCTTCAAGGAATCGATATTGGTTTCCGTTATCTTTTCAGCCATATATTAATATATTTATAAATATAAAGTAAATCACTTTACAAAGATAACGAAAATCTTTATAAATATCAAGTAATTACAATAAAAAAAGAGAAAGGCGTTAAACCTTTCTCTTTACCTGAATAACTCTGTTATATCACATCCAATTGCCTCTGCAATCTCTATTAAGCTGCTTAGTGTCGGATTTGCATTTATTCTCGAGCTCAAAGCTCGCCTTGAAATACCCAGCTTATCAGCTATCTCTTGAATACTCGTGCCACGTTCATGAGCGACACGAGTAACATCTAACATCTTCATTATTATTGAGCTCCTATAATGTAATAATCTCCATTTATTATTGTTCCCATGTCTGTTTGCTTTATAGCCTCACTATAACATCCTCCGTTGTCAAGGTAAATAAACTCGTTATCCGCAAGGTTCTTAATACGCTCCTTAACAATACTCATGTTCTTTAGAAATGCTTCCTTTTCTTCCTCAGAAAAATCTTCATTCTCTAAACGTTCATCTATATCTATTTTTTGAAACTCGTCTGCATCTTCATTGCAGAATCTTGTGAAATCCTCATATTGCGCAAGTACATTATATTCAAATCTTGGAGTTTCGCCTGTGTTTACATAAACCTCTGAAGTATTATTCTCGCTCATATACTCTCCGAGTACTAAACCTTCTGCTTCTGCAATTTCTCTGGCTTGTTCAATACTTGAGAAACCTACCAATGCCTCAGATTCTGCTACACCATTCTCACCTACCTTAATAATGTCGAGATTGTACTTTTTCTTTAATTCGTTTAAGTTTGCCATAATTTATCGCTTTACCGTGATGCGTAGGGCTTAGTTATTATTGTTTTGTTTGACGTTACAAAGATATATCGCACTTTTAGAATGAGCAAACAAATATTCTCATTTAACATAAATTTAACACTTTTAGCGGTTAAAACAACTCTTTTCGCGGTCTATCACGCAAAAATGGGGGTGCAACATCACTGCTACACCCCCACCAGAAAGCAACAAGGAATTTAATTATTTTTTCTCCGCCTCTCTAAAGCAGAAATCTGCCCATAGCTCTTTAAAATAAACGCCTGCGTGTTTCGCTTTTTCTTCGCTCTCGAAGGCAAGACGGGCACCGACGACCGCATACGAATACGTAGAAGCGCCACTCGCATACGCATAAACGAGACCTCCAACCGCATCCGCATGGCCACAAGCACGCAACACACACCGCTGCTTTTTCTCTTCTGAAAAACGGCTATATTCTTCTTCAGTGAAGAGATAGAACCATGGATAATACCTCCATTCGTCTTCTGTGAACTTCGGCTCCCATCCTTCATTGATGGCTGCTGTTATAATTCGTAGCTTTAGGAAAGCAATCACATCGACACCTAACAGCTCTTTGGCTGCATTGGTATCAAGAAGACCAATAGCCCTATGGTAAGCCTCAACGTATTTGTTGTTATTACCAAGACAGGCTACAGCATCATCAAAGGTTTTAATATCCTTCCACGATGTTGTCTGCTCCTTCAGCGTAAAGTCAAAGATAGACCTTTTCATCTCTGGGGCTTCTTCAACATTAGCGAGAACTGCCTTTTGAGCTTCTTCTTTTGTTTCATACATTCCAAATCGCTTGCCATCACAAGCATACTTAACTACATACATTGTTTTCATACGTTTTTTTGTTTTATAAGTTAAAATAATAATGGTTGTTTATATCTTAGAACTCTATTCGTTGCCAGCTTATAGAACTCTTTTTTTATTTCAAAGCCATAACCTCGTCTTCCAGTATTAGCTGCTGCCAATAGAGTGGAACCAGAACCAGCACACGGATCGATAACTACATCTCCCTTATCTGTGAATATCTCTATAAGCCTCTCAAGTAGTGGTACTGGTTTCTGTGTCGGATGAACCTTTGGCGTTGTGGTATCTTGTACCCAGTCAAAGCAGTTAAATATCATCTGCCCTTCATTCCTGAATTTCGGCAACTTATCACGATATAGTATCAAACCATATTCGCAGTTGCCAACGACCTTCATATTAGCTTTCAGAACCTGCGCTGAGAACTTCTTACGAAAGACCAGATTAATGTAGTTATTAAAACCGTACTTCTTTCCAAGCTCTATGTACTTAAACTGCTGTTCGAACTCACAGAACAACAGCATACAAGGTGCTTGATTTCTCTCTTTAGGCTCTTTCCGTAACATCTGTGAACAGAAGTGCATAAACTCTGCTGGGCGAAAGTCCTTATCAGTATCGAAAAACTCCTTACCTGCAAGTGCGCTTTCTCCGTTCTTGTTGTCTCCTCCTTCATACCAAGCAGGGTTGCTCGCATAGGCATTTTTACCCAGATTATAAGGTGGGTCTGCAATAATCATCTGTGCTTTTGGCAAGCCGTATACCTTGAAGTTCTGGAAATGGTCGTTAAATAATTCTATATTTTTCATCTTATTTTATGCTATTTTGCCGTACAAGCCGTTTTCCTTAGTAAAGGCATATACTTTATAACCATGTTAACGATAGCGTCGTGTTGAGCCGTTCTGCCATTACATACCGCTCTCGACTGTATAACCTTCCATGATTTGGTATTTACTTCGATAGTCTCTAATCTCTTTCCTTTCTTGTCTTTTGCTGACAATATGAGACTGTTCGGATGTCTCTCTTCGTCATAGTAACCCATTGCAAATACGCAATGGTGCATTGCCTTACCTTCTTCCGCAAACTCCCTCACGCTATGTAAAGGCTCTATCCTTATATCCTTATCTCCGAAAGATAGTCCAGCAAAGTTTTTCATCCTCTCCTTGTATAGCTTATCTTGCTTTTCAATTTCCTTTGCTTTTCGTTCCATCTCTTTCTCTACCTCTATCTTATTCTTCTTCTCCAGCAGCTTATCATGTGCTGCCTTTAAGTCGACAGGACAAACGTACTTCGCATTATGTGTATCAAGATTAAAGTATCGTAGTAATTCTATATAGTCTACATACATACTACCATCATCTACTATATAGTTATTTCTCTCGCATATTCGTACAGCGTGCTGCCATCTCGTGCGGTCTTTCAAGTGTCCTCCAGCGTGCTGCCAAAAGCCTAATATGCCATATTGCTTATGCTTTACCAACTCTTCGATAAACGGATCGTTCATCCTTATTAACGCCTTCATCAACGGAGTAACCTCTATTTCTTTCTCTTTCAGTATATCCATCGTCCAGCCATTTCTTTTCAATAGCTTTGTAACCGAACCACGAGCATACATATAGTTACCAGTTATATCGAATATATCTTCATAAGCAACATAACCTGTAGCGCTTGCGTTATGGTTCTTGATATTCATCTCTCCAATCTTCCAACTGAAGTGATACATACTTCTCGTATAATCTCTACCGACTATGGTTTCCTTTCCTTCTTCGCTTATCCAGCACTGCCATAACTCCATAACATCATACATCGTTCTACCATTCAGATAGTTGCATCTGCTTACTTCAAATGTCCTTATCACTTGATAACCTTTATATGCCTGAAATAGGGTAAAATGTCTTAAGGTATTGCCTTTATCCTTGGTTGATCTGTAATAAACTAACTTTAGCTTTTTTCCACACTCCGGGCACTCATAGCCGTTCTCGCAACCAAGGACGACCCCTAACAACGAGCTTGATAATCTCGAGCTGTGTCCGCAACACTGGCACCACACCCAGCCGTTTTTCTTATACAAGCCTATATCCTCGAAACAATGTTCATAGGCATATTTCTTTGCAGCTTCACTGATAGGCTTTAGTTGTTTAGAGAGCTGTAGTACGTGCTTCTGCTCCTTCGTCCTTGGTTTCATAGTCTCTTTCGTTTGGTTCGTAATTATCATTGCAGTGCAATAGATTTAACCCACACTCTATCGTCGGACCTGTATCAACCGAATGTGTACAGGTTTCGCACAACCCCCAGTACTTTTCTTCCATCAGTATTGCCCTCCGAACAAATCGCCCATCATTGCAGCCTCTTTCTCTTGCTTCTCTTTAGCCGCTTGTAATCTTTTCTCTTTGGCTTTCTTCTCTCGTTCCCTCTGCTCCTCCTGCCTTTTCTTTTCCTGCTCTTCCAGTTTCTTCTCGTAGTTCTGTTGAGCCTTCTCCATCGCTTTTTGCTTTTCCTCTTCACTCAATTCTACATGCGTATCTACTACTACACGAGATACGTTGTTAGCCTTGCTTCCTGGGTCTTTCAACTCCTTCTCGTCTATGAAGTGCTTTGCCATGCCGTATATCTCTTCATCAGCCCATCCGCTTTGCTTCCTCTTACTGACCTCTGATAGGATATAATTACATACCGCTTCTGGTGTCTTCTCTGGTTGTTCTTGCATCTTCTTTGCAAACTCCAGATCCGTATCGGCTTCCTTCTTCAAGTACTCCTCGATACGCTTGATAAATAAATTCGTTGCTTTCATATTCCTTATTGCTTTGTTACGTATTTCAATGTATCCTCGTCTTTCCGTTTCTCTTAGTGTCTCCCAGTCAGTACCTTCTACAAGTACCTGCCATTCGCCATTTACCGTCATACGCTTAGGAAACTTAAAACGTTCTTGTATCTTCCTTATAGTTGCTATGTCTCTTATCTTATAATAGACTACGATAAAGTACATCATCACTATCCAGCTACTTTGTGGTTATTCTTTCTCTTTTTAATCTCGGTGTATTCTTCATAGCTAACCGCATTCTTTCTGTCCTCTTCCATCTTCCTCTCTCGCTCTCTTTGCTCTATCTTTTCTATGATTTGGTTCCTCTCGTCAAAGAAGGTGCGCAAAGCTCGCATAATTCTTACAGCATCTATGCACCCGTACATCTCTCCGTAATCTCCGTATTTCAATCGCTGAAAGAATAACATCAACTCGGATAGCTTCAAGAAGTAATACCGACTTAGTATCATCTTAGACATCTCTCGAACTACTCCTAACGTCGCTTTGTTTTCTTCCTTCACTCCGACAAAGTTCTGATAGTCGTTCAGCTCTATAATTAACCAGTCAATAGAGACCTGCTCTCCATAATCTCTGCTTACTTCTGCAAGCGTTGGGGCTTTACCGTTAACGCACCTTTCTGGATAAGAATAACATCTCGATTGAAAAGAAGGGTTATACTTCTCCAGTAGCTCTCGTGCCTCCTCTTTGCTTTTACTTATAGTGAGACATGACTTCGTCGATGACCTCTTTATTTCGTGCCTCTCTCTTTGCAGTATTTGTGTCACTGTTTCTACCATATTCTTTGCCTTTTCCGTTCGTTAGCCATCTATTAACCATGCTATCGATACGCTTTATTTTTTGCCCTCCAGTGGTTACCCAGCCCTGGGCGTCATAATAATAATAAAAGTTCTTTGCCTCCTCTTCACTCATACCCTTATCGGTGCATATCTTTAGCACATCTTCCAGCGTCAGTGTCGTAGGCTCTATTTTCTTAATCGATTTTGACTTTTTGCTTTTCTCCTCCTTAAATAGTAGGTTAGCCTCAACCTGCTTCTGCACCTTCTTTACTTTCGGTTTAGTTTTTTCTTTTATAGGCTTTTCTTCCTTCTTCTTCGGGTGCATAGCTTCGTAAAGCTCCATATCTATGATATAGGCAGGCTGTCTCCGTCCATTCCCAGCCTCATAGGCTATTATATTGTTCTCGATAAGCCGTTTGCGTGCCGCTCTTAGCGTCCTAACCTCTATTCCTAATAAAGTACACAACATTTCATTTTGAACCTCGCAACGGGTCGGGAAACCTGCTATCTTAAAGTATCTCAATATACCGAACCAAAGAGCTATCTGGTAGCTATCCAGCCTCAACACCTGAACACGCCCCCAGAACCATTCTATACGCTCCTCGTAACTCATGCCTCGATATATTCCTTGATAGCCTTTTGGAACTCCTCCAACGAATGGCACACTACGTATTTGTTTTTCATACGCTTTGCCAGCTTCTCATATTCTCTCTGGCTCTGTGACTGCTTACCTACGGGTGTCTTCATCTCAATACATAGCGAAGCATAACCACCCATAGGAACTTGAAGTATAAGATCGGCCACACCAGACCTTACGCCCTCGTCTTTCATTATCTTTGCAGTCCATGCGTTTCTTGCTCCTCCATTAGGAACAGCAAAAAACAATGGTTCGATACTCGGATAAGTCTTTCTGAACCACTCCACACACTGCTTTTGTATCTGACTTTCTGTTAATGGTTTCATAAAACACTACATATTAAACACATTAACACACCTACGATAAAGCCTAACATTACCGCACAGCCTAAACCTACTATAATCGTAGTACCCTGTATATCTTCTTCTTTATTTTGCATATTAATATTCTCCTTTGAACATATCGAAGGCGGCATCTAACAACATCTGCTGCGTGTTAACCTTCTTTTCTTCTACATTATCAATCGTACCAGTTACTCCGTTGGCTATATCCTTCTTCGTCTGTATGAGTTTATACATATACTCGTCTATCGTTTCCTTTCCCAGTAAGTATGTACAGGTAACAGCATTCTTTTGTCCGTTTCGGTGCGCTCTGTCCTCCGCTTGGCAACAATCTGAATATGTCCAAGGGAACTCGATAAACAACACGTTAGAGGCTGCTGTAAGCGTTAAGCCTGTACCACCGCTTCGATAGTTTAATATAATCAGTTTCGTATCTGGGTCTTGTTGGAAAGCATCAACACTTCGTTGCTTTGCCCTGTCATCATCATCACCCGTAACCGTAACAGCCTTTGGGAACTCCTCTTTAAGTTCCTGTACAACCTGCTTCAGGAAACAAAATACTATCAGCTTCTCGCCTCCATCTATAGTGTTATGAATGATGTCAATAGCTGCCTTAATCTTTCCCTTTGATGATATCTGTTTCAATATACCCATCTTTACCATTACAGCCCCTCGAATAGCTCTCTGTATCTTATCATCATCTGCCTTCTTGAACTCTCTTAGATACTGGATAACATCTCGTTTTGCCTCGTTGTACTCCTTCCTATTCTCAATATCAACTAACAGATACGAACGTGTCTTGTCTGGTAGCCATTTCAAAACGTCTTTCTTTTGCCTTCTGAAAAAACAAAACTTATTCAAATAGTAGTTAAGTTCCTTTAGGTGGCTTGATTGGTTCTCGCCTGCGCAATATCTTTCTTTGAACTTCGTATATCCTCCGAAGTCCTCCAGACGCTCCATAATATTAAGCTGCTGTATAAGGTCGGTATTGTTGTTTACTACCGGTGTACCTGTCAACTCCAGCACGAACTCTTTGCCTTTAGCAATACCCTGCACGAATTTGCTTTGCTGTGTCTTGCTTGATTTGCATTTATGGCTTTCATCGATGATGACAGACTTAAATAGATTTATTCTTTCGTCAAATTCTACACTCTTCAGCGTAAATCGTTGCTGGCTCTTCACTCTCTTTACAAAGTACTTCTTTAAGCTCTCATAGTTCGTAATGAATACCTTTGCTAAAGGTTCGCCTGCGTTATTGCGTGACTGCCAAAATAGCTGCCATGTATTTCTATTAGCGTCGCTTAGTATTACAGCTTGCACGCCTCCAAACTTCTTAAACTCTCGCTGCCAGTTTACTTTTAGTGACGCTGGACATATTACCAGCGCTGGCCATGCTCCGCTCGCTGTCATCGTACCAATAGCCTGTGCCGTCTTTCCAAGTCCCGGTTCGTCTCCCATTATGCACCTCTTCTTCTCCAGTGCGTATGCTATACCTTCCTTCTGGTATTCGTATGGTTCAAGCGTCATATTATGCTCTACTTCCAGCTTCGGCATCTCTGATATCTCGTAGCTCTCTACTGGCTCCTCATCTTTCAACCACTGGACACTATTGCATAGATGGCGTTGTACAGCCCAGTCTGCCATTAGCCTTAAATAGTTCTCATCAGTAGGCGAGACTTCCCAAAATTTACCGTCAGCCCTATAACGAGCTGACGGTATTCTTTTCACACATGCCACCAATAAAGGCTGGTAATTAAAAACGACCTTGTAGCAGTTAGGAGTTAAGGTAAACGTCATTATATTTAGACGCATCATAATTCTTTAAGCTACTTCTGTTTTCTTTTTCCTTCCTTTCTTCTTTCCTGTAGCGTGCACCTCAATAGATACCTGTGGTACTTCTCCAGCCTCAACACCTGCAAACGGATCGCCTGCTTCATCGAAATTTAATTCGCCTTGTTTCAAGCCCCATTTACGCTCATTAACGTACTGCTCAGCTTCATACCTCACATTGTCGATAGCTAAAGATAACTCCGACAGATACCTATATTTTTCATCGTCTACTGTGGATATTTTCGGTGCATTTAGGTTCATTACGTCTCCTCGGTCCAGTACACGAGTACCAGTTACAATGACCTCATCGCCACTAAACGTTACAGAACCAACAGACATTCGAGTAAAGATACTCTTTTCCTCCCAGCTTCTTTGCTCCTCCAGTTCTTCCAGAGTGTTATTATACGCCTCTCTCTGTTCTGTCAACATAGCCAGATGGGGAACGAGGGTTTTAATCGCCTCCTTGAAGTCCTTGTGCACAATGTTAGCACCTACCATCGTAATGGTATCTCCATCACGATTAGAATACACCACATTAAGCGTATTCTGCTTTGTTAATTGAATTTTCTTAAAGTCCATTTCACTTGTTTTAATTTAGACATTATATTGCTGATAAAAAGCCTCAAAGTACCTATCATCTGGTATAGGTAGCATTATACCCAGTTCACTTGCTGCATCCGCCTGTATCTTGTTCAAAAACTCTGTCATCTGTGTAGTATTAAGCATAGATGATGTTTCGTACACCTTCTCTACCTTTTCGCCAACTCGGATGACTTTACACAAGAACTTCTTGCAGTAATACATGTAGATGTCATTCTTATCCGTTCCAGTACTATTCTCGATACACTTAAACCACATCCACATTAAATCGTTTTGATTTATCGTTCTTTTCTCACTAACACGCTTCAATATCAGTGAGTAGCTACCATTTTTTAACGTTGAAAAAAGATAGTCGAGATCCGTATCTAACGAAACTCGACCATCTCGCTTCTCAACTTTTACAACTTTCATTAAAATGGTAAATCATCTTCGGGGGCGGGTGGGAACGGTGCACCCGTATTTGGTTGTGTATAGCCTCCCTGTTGGTAGTTAGTTGGTTGCTGCTGTACAGGCTGCTGTGGAACTGTAGCCTGTTGAGGTTGTGTATAACCTCCAGTAGGCTGTGCAACCCCTTGCTGTTGTGGGGCTACATTCTGCACTGGGGCTGCTCCTACATTCTGCTGTTGCCCCTGCGGTATAGTCATCAATACTATACTATCCGCAACAATATCTGTTGTATACACATCAACCCCTTGCTGGTTCTTATACGTTCCGTAGGTAATCATTCCATCTACGGCTATCTTCATTCCCTTCTTTACGAATTTACTCGTAAAATCTGCAAGGTTATTCCATGCTACAATACGGTGCCATTGTGTTACCTCTGGTACGTCCGTGCCATCTTTCTTTTTGTACCCACCAGTAGATGTTGCAAGTGAAATCTGTGCGTAATGTACACCTTGCTGCGTCTGCCTTAATTCGGCATCCTTTCCAACTACACCAATAAGGCTAACTGAATTCTTACTCCGTGCCATATCATAATACGTTAATCGTTATACTTCCTTTGACCTTTGAAACCTTCAAACACTCCTTGTATACATCTGGGTACATCTTCTTTACCTTTGCCGTATCTATACTCTCACGTGTGCTATCCAGCTTACGAACTATCTGTATTCGTTTGCTTTGCCACTTCTTTACGTTGTGTTCTACCATGAGATTGTATAAACCTTCTTTCAGCTCTTTCTTTCTCTCTTCCATCTGCTTTAGCTGGGTTTCTATTTTAATTATCTCATCTTCGGCATCCTTCAACGGTGCTGGCAAAGCCTCCTCGATAGGCTCTAATTCTGTAGAAGTCTCTTTAGCTCCGAAATACTTCTCTCTGTATGGTGTTGAATCTTCCTTTGCAAGATATGCCTTAACTATCTTCTTACAATCCGTTGCACTGATACGGTTAAGTTCCATCAGTTCCGCCTTTCCGTATTGTTCTTTCGGTAGCCAGACAACAAACAATCGTCCAGCCTTCTTGCCCTTGTTACACTTCTCGAACAGATAAGCATAAATAGACAACTGCAACGATACATTGTTTTTGTGTATCTTGCTCGTAGTCTTGATGTCTGCCAGCGGATAGCAGCCTTTCTCGTCCTCATCGAAGACAACATCAATACTCGAAGCTATATTCTTTCCATCATCTACGAGATACTCGTTTTCAGCCGTTGTAAGCCCGTTTTCTTTCTTTAGCCTTACATACTCCTTAACCTCTGGCAAATCATCTCCAAAACCGCAATTATCGTATTGCTCGCACTTCTTGTGAATAAGCGAACCATGCTCTGCAGCCTTCTCCAATACAGACTGCGGGATGTCCTTATAGGTGTCTGGGAACATCCACTTGACAATTGCCGTAACACCACTCAATCGTACACCATCCAAAGTGTACGTATGTGCACCTTCATCAAAGATGACAGGGCTTTTCTTTAATTCTATCTTTTTTTTCATCGTACTTCACTCTGATAATTCATTAATAACATCGCCTAAGTCATTAATATATCTGTTCCCGTGCTCGTCATCTGCAGGGAAAAGATATGAAAAATCTATATAGCTATTGTCGCATCCATATCCATCTCCAGATGGTGAAAAAGCCAAGTAGTATTCTTTAACCTTGTCATATTCCTCTTTCTCGATTAAAGATGTTACTTCTTTAAGGCGCTTAACAACTTCTTTCTTTAGTTTTTCCTTGTACTTGCTTGAAACTAATTTATTTGCTTCTTCATCATTAAAGCCTGCATCTAACAAAAGCTCGATAAAGTCTCTACGAAAGTCTTTATGTAATATATTCTTTTCCATAGTTACGCTGCTTTTTCAATTTTCTTTGACTGCTTCGTGCACGCATCAACAAATACTGGGTCTTTCTTTAGAGCCGGATAGAGATTGTAAGTATCTTCCAGTTCCTTTCGTGTAGTAGCTCTCTTTACTCTGTCGATAGCCTCTGCACGTACATCATCTAACTCGCTCGAATTACCCCACGTATAACGTACCACTCCTTTATCATCCTTGATTTCGATAAAAGATACTCTACGCTGGTCATCATATTCTATAGTTGACACGACAAATCTTGGCTTTGGCTGTCGCTTCCCGTTATACCCAGACTTCCATTCGTCGTCCTTTAGGTTAATCCAGACAAATGGACACGTGTAAAGTTCACGACCGATACCCCAGTTAACACAAGCACGCTTGAAAGCATCAGACGCTTGCCCCTTCTCTTTTTCTGTGTAGCTTTCGGTTCCTACGTCTTGCTTTGTCACCCACTCGCCTTTGTCAGATCGCACGGCTACCGTACAGAATAGATTGCCGTTAATCAATTCATGGCTGCGCTTCCAGTTTTCTGGTCCTACAACCTCATCAAGTAGCGTCATGTCTACTCTCGCATTCTTGTACATCAGAAGGCTGCACCCTTTGCCATCCGTAACTGCTCCGACCCTACACTCAATCTCGTCTGCATGTAAGGTTCTAAAATTTAATTTATCCATACGCTTAATTAATTAAAAATCGTAGGTACGGCGGTATCGAACCGCCCAGACAATCACTTGCCCACACCCTGCTGCACCTTCCAAATACTTCAAAATAAACTAAAAAAAGACTCTCACAAAAGTGAAAGCTATTCGTTTCTCCTGTTTAACCTCCTTACCAGATAGCCTGCACAAAGCGTAGCCCCTGCAGAAATGATTAACGCACCTCCAGCAGCTATCGCAGCAATGATAATACAGATAGCTATCAGATTAACCAATAGTACCGTACCCCTCGTTACTGGCTCTTCCATGATTTTGGTATAGAGTTCGCTCTGCTCGTCAAGCCAACTAACGACCTTGTTTTTATTTATCTTCCTTGTTTTCATTTTGCTCTTGCATATCGTAGGACATCGGCAGCGTTTACCAACCATTTGCCGTTCTGGGCTTCTCCGTTGCCCTTCTCGGCTCTAATCTTTCCAGCAGTGATTAGCCTTTCCAGTCTGGCACGACCTCCTACTATCTTCTCGCTGAACCTCAATCCAAATGTTTTACTATTCATTACTCGCATTATGGTCAAGAGCTTTTCACTATCCGTAATCATGTAGTTTCCCATTTCTTGACCTTATTTCAGTTCTCGCACGTCTCGACATCCTACATCTTCGTAAATCTCCTCCGTTGTTCGTTACTTGCAGAACGACGAAAAGCAAACTAAAGAGTATCTCGATACCATGCTTTCGTATCTCCCTGAGGTCAAAGTTTATCTTTAACCTCTCACAAACCATCCACCATAACAGCTCGGTATCTTTCGATATACCAAGTTTCCTGTAGATTATTTTCTTTTGCGTCTTCACCGTCCAATAGCTTTTGCACAACTTATCGGCTACTTCCTTATCAGAATAGCCTTTGCAGTACTCCAGTATCAGACGGTGTTCTGCTTCAGATAGTACAGCTTTAGGATATTCTGGTGACTTCTACCACCAGCCCCAAAGTCTTCATCTGAAATTTCCATCCTTCACGTCGCTTTATCGCAGAAATACGCCCTGTAGTAACTCTTACCACATCCAGACGCTCAATCGGCCATAGCTCCGTATCTCCTACCTTCATTCTCTTTAAGGTAGGCATAACAGGTTTATTCTCTTCTACCATCGCTCAATCAATTTGTTTGATAACTTCTGGATGTCGTCTACATCCTCCTTCATCTTCTTAATCTTATTAACATTCTTTAGCCAGTATTCTTTATACTCATTGGCAGCTTTTTTGTAAGCCTCCGTCAAGTACTCCTGATCTTTTAACTGATTAGTAAGATCGTCAACCTTCTTCTGTAACTCTTCATTCTCTTTCTGTAACTCTGCTACATCAGTAGTCTTTTTCTTTTCTTCCATAACTATTTTGATTTTAATTAATAATACTTGTGACTGGCTAACCTACTACGGTCTGTTTGTGTTACTATTCTTCGCACTATGCTGTCGAGTTCAACGACGCCAGCCTATTTTGTTACTTAGCTCCTTGTTACTTTCTTCCCCGCTGCTTGCCTCGACCCTTATAGGGCTGCTTGCTTCTACGGTTGGCCTCTGCTTCATCGCTATATTTGGATATTATTTCAATCCTGCAATTTACAGCCCCATCAGGCAGGGGAACCGCTACATTATGCGTAGCCTTCGTGGCAAAGGTGGATTCGAACCACCATCGAGCCTCATACTCTTTTGCCTTGGTGATTAAGGCTCACCTCGCCCGATTGTTGTGGTACAATTCTAAACCACCCGCTTTCAGTCATTTTTATTTATGAGAGATGGCTCAAAGGGTTTTCTCGAAAATCTGTACTCTCTGCGCTGTGGGTGTCTCGGACTTGAACCAAGTAGCCAGCCTTTAACTGAACACCCTGTATAGTGATTAATTAGTGTGCGTAATAAGTAACCTTCAACCCCCTTCTTAATTTGCATACGCATTTATCTTGACCTGACTTGTAAGCTCTTTCAATCTGCTTGTTTGCATGCTCTGTTCCTATCAGAAGGATGAGCCCTGAAACTCCTACCAGCTTATCAACCTTCTTGCCTTCTTCCGTATATCCGTAAACTTTAATCTTAAAGTCTCGGTTTATCTCCCGTGTGCTGTACTGTAATTTTGTTGCTTTCATAAGAAGTCTTTTTAAGTATGCCCCTTATCGGGGCATATTAGTTTACCTGATAGCATTTCTGAATATTTCACAAGCCTTATTGTTATCAACTCCTAACTTTTTCATTATAAGTTGGATGTACATATCTACATCACTCTTGTTATTGATAAGACCTTTAACAAAATCTGCAAGGATAAAATCTTGCACCATTCTTGTTTTTGCTAATTTTGCTGTAACTTTAATTGCTTTCATATTCAAGTCTTTTTTTTAATTTACCCCGTTTGAGGTATTGTTTATTTTTGTTTATTTCAAAGTTTATTTATATCTTTGTTTCATAAATCTGTGGCAAAGGTAAAGTTTATTGTACATTGGTGCAAACTTTTCTGAACATTTATTTGTTAAACTTTGCAAACTTAAATGGACATTTTTCGATAAACGTATGAATATCAATCGAATTGCAGAAGCTATAAAAGCAAGCAAACTTGGCAAAAGTGAATTATCTAAGCTCACTAAAGTTTCGAGAACAACTATTGATAATTTACTTGACGGGGCTGATGTTAAAGTTAGCACCATTGAAAGTTTAGCCTACGTACTCAAAGTTCCAGTAGGATATTTCTTTGATGATTGCGGGTTTATTCAAGTTACCGCCTCGGGCGACCAGTCTATCGCTACCAACTCTGGAGATGTTACACTCGGAGGGCAAAATGATAATAACGGGCATATAGGCGTTCAAAATAACTATGCTGGTATAGATACCCACGGCAAGAAAGATAACGTTACTACGCTAACGGAAACGGTATCTACGTTAACGAGAGAGTTGGAAACGTCACAGCAACAGAAAAGCCATCTAATAGAAGTCGTTGCCACATCTCAAAAACAGATACAGCAGATGACGGATATTATAGACCGATTAACAAAGTAGCTTATGGATGGAAACGAAGTAAGAAAAGCCCTGCAAGATAATCATATCAACCTTGCTTGGCTTGCAGAAGAGTGGGGGATAACCCCGCAGGCTCTATCGTCAAGGCTAAACGTTAAGATGTTTAAGCACGGCTATCTTATAGAGATAACACAGATACTCGGTAAAGACATCTTCGGAATAGGCATAAAAACAGAACAACAACCAGTACTGAATATCTCGGCTAATTCTACCGCCAGCCTCAACGCTGGTAATTACCCTGTCATCGAGTATGTATCCGTGCCTTACTTCTCTGGGTGTGTAGGTATCCACTATCTGAGATACGACGCTGAGCCGAGATACATGTTTGGCGATACCATCTTCTTACAAGAAGCTACTAACGTCATGCCTGGACAAATATACCTGTTCTTCACTGGCTCTGATTGGTTTATTCGTAGAGCACTCTTAACTGATAAAAGCGGAACCTACAATCTCGTTGCTCTTAACTCTTACTATCCAGATTACGAGGTTAAGAAAAAAGATATACTACAGATGTACAAGATCGTCGGCACAATTTCACGAGAGCAAACATAAATTTTTCTCGCGCGCACGCATATAATAACTATATATTATATTATAAATATATTATATATATATAATTTATATAATAAACTATATTAAGAAAGAGAGTATAAGAGAAAGACAAAACCATACTTACAGGTACATCAAACGCACTTGAAACCATACTTACAGGTACATCAAACGCACTTGAAACCATAACTTTTAATATATAATTTAGATATGAAAAAAATTACAATTCTATTATTTGGAGCTTTGCTTTTATCATCATGCTCCAGCACCGTAACATTGCCAGGTTTTGAAAAGACAGTCTATGTAGATTATTCTTTGTTTAGAGATAAAGGTATAGAAGTAACAGATGGAGGAGTGCCTGATGGCTGTACTCCTATCGGTCAGATTTCAGAGATTATCCGAAACTCTCGTACTTACACGTATAAAACCGTATCAGAAAAGCGTAATGAGAAAGATGATGATATAATAGTGCCTAAAAGTAGAACGACGGTAACGGCTGATGGTAATGCAGAACTTGATACAAAATATATGGCGTACAAGATTGCCAATATTGTTAAAGAAAAAGGGGGTAAAGGCGTTGCCAAATTATTTGTTACAATAGAAAACCCTGATACTCATCCTACATTCTTTATAACAGGTATTATTTATAAATAACCACGTCTTCGATAGCTTAAAACACCACCAACTTGCAATAAAACGAATATTTCATTAAAAAGATAAGCAGCGTAATAACTTACATATCAGTATATAACATCATTTCACTCGGATAGCCTTCTAAGCTGTGGGTCTTGGGTTCGAACCCCAACGGAATCACTGAGTGTTATAAGAGGAATATCCGCAAGGATGTTCCTTTTTTTATTTTTATTATCAGAGTGTTTATAGTGTTACAAGCTAAAGTACTGGTGGCATCGATAATAAAGAGGATTTTTTATTAGGCTTATTAATTCTTACTGATAGCTACTTTTATTTACCAATATTTGTTTATCTTTGTTTATTGGATGATATTACTTGTTATACAAATATTGCGGTCTTGTGATTAATATATAGCTAACTTCTCTTTATGAGAATTCCCAGGAACATACGACGTCTATGTATTAGATGTTTGATATAGAGCCTAATGGAATAAGAGCTGTTTATCATAAAGCTATTGGAGATGGCTTTAATATAAGTCATGAAGGATAATCTGATAGATTCAGATATTTAAGAATAAATAAGATGGTTATGATGGACTGGTATCAAATAAAGAAACTTATATATTATACTAATGATGATTATGTAAGAGATATAATTGCTTTTCATCTTAAGAAAGGTGCTATGACAGCTATCTACAACTATATCTGTAAAACCCCTTTCCTCTCTATGGAAGAGAGTGTTACAGATTTTGCAGACTGTATAGAACATGGTGTTCATAATCAAATAATAACTGTTTTCTTATATAATAAACCTGTTATTAGATGGTACTTAAATAATACAGAACAATTAGAAATGGATATTGATGTTCGGTTTGTAAATAGTTTGAATGTTCACAATAAGATTTGTGAATTTCTCACAGGCTTATCTCGTTTAATCGACGATGATATCTATATATTAGATGATGTTATTAAGGAAAAGCCTTTAATCTTAATGGCTTTTAAGCCTCAGACACCACCTCAAATAATAGAAGGTAATCTACGTTTACAGCAAGAGACTTAAACAATATATAAAATCCTTTTGTGAAACAAGGTTGATTCATTACCTTTGTTGTCAAAAGGTAGATTCAATCTGTAGGAGAAGTGAACCACTGAATGTATAAGAATTCAACTCTATCATTTCTTTCACGCCATTCTGTATAGTTGAGTTGGCCTAATGAAGGTATAGGCTTCGGGCTTTTTTGCAAGGGAGTTTGGCAACTATTGGCTCTATAGAGTTGGTATTGACCCCTCTTTTCCCATTTGAAAATAACAGTCTAACAAAGTGTAATAAGAGGATGGAGAAGCCTATACTTGGAATAAGCAGTGTGAACGTCTGCAGGTGATGAACCTTACAGCGGATGATCAGACTGTGATGGAGAACAGGTACCAGTATGATGCTGTGGACAATATCCTCGGTATCACGAATGCTGCCAACCCAACGTCGCTGACGAAACTCAACAAGGCGAAGCTGGGAGGAAGGAGTTCGCATACGTATGAGTATGATGAGCTGAACCGCCTTGTTCATGCAAACGGTAAGGCTAAGCGTGCATGGTATGATATGGTGATGTCGTTCGGAAGGCTGAGTGAGCCGTTCACGAATGTGCAGAAGGTTGACTCAACGACGACTGCTAAGTCTTATAACTTTGCTTATAAGTATGAGGACAGTAACCGCCCAACTGCTCCAACGCAGATAGGACATGATTATTACACCTACGATTCCAAAGGTTGTCCTATGCTGGAATTGAATAGTACAACGAATGGTCCCGCAAGATGTCCCTAATCTTACAAGACAAAAGTTCTTTGATTCAAGGATACCTTTAAGCCACATAGATGTCATGATGTATGCATAATGCAAATGGAAAGAAACGTATCTTATAAAGGCAATCATTGTTCTTATTAATATATGTATAGAGTGTCGCTTATAAGGGACCGAGATGGTAAACCCTATTATACAAATATGTGTGACGTTGATAATTATAATGCAGGGAGTGTAGGCTGGTAGAGCAGGACGAGGTTGGACTATTTCATGTAAAGCCTTGGAGGCATTAGAGAGCTATTAGTAAGATATACATAGTAAAGATACCATGGTTTACTAATTTGTAGAATAGGCTGGTGATAACAGAGGCAATAAAGTTTACAGGTAAGAACAATACTATAAGCAAAGGATTCTACAAAAAGGGTATGAACTTACTTGGAAAAGAATCTATGACTTTCAAAGTCTTTCTTTAAATATGTTTTATATAAGATGAGAAAATATGTAGTATTTTTAATTATACTCATAGTATCCCTGATGTTGTTTTACGAAAGTAGACATTTCTATAAAATAGGGGATAGAACTTTAACTGTTTGGAAAACGAACAATGGATGTTTTGTCATACCATATTCGTATTATGGGATTCTTCCACCTCAAAAGAATTATCTTAAACTATCTAATATTGGTACAGTCCATATCTTTATCGTACCTAACGATAGCTTATATATTTTTGCAGAACCATATAGTGATGGTTACAGTGAATTGAGTAATCAAATGAATAACTCTAAAATGATTACCTATTCGGCAGACACTCCGAATGCAATATTACAGAGTAAATTATGGGTAGATTCTTTTGAGAAGTTTAGAAAACAGTATCCCTACATTTCTGTAGATGCGAGATATATGGATGTGTTGATAAAGGGACAATAACTCTTATAGAGTTTTATTTATTCTGAAATATACTTTTAGTTCGATGATTTAGGCTACGACTCTTGAATACCGTGTGTTGTTGATGACTTATCCTAATGGTGATATAGTAAATTATCACTACAATACCGTAGGATAGGTGGTGTGCTTGACGAGCAATAGACAGGTTAGTAGAGTGTTATAGTTGACAGGGTAGGTTACGACAAGGTGGTCAGACTTAGTGACAATTTGAGTTCATCATTTTGCATTACAGACGAATTAACCAACATCATCCAGCTACATGATGATAATCCTCCGTACGGAGAACTCCTCGTAGAGGAAGAGTCTATATCCAAGGATCTGGCGTATGAGTTCAACTGTAGGCAGTTAGATGAGAAACTGGCTTGTACTAATATTAAGGTACATGAATTTAATCATAAGTATATAGCATGGGGTAGAGCCATTGGCTGAGAAATACGTACGAACTATCCTTTATCTATTTGGTGGTGGAAATCCTGTCCGGATAATTGATTCTTGAACATGTGTAGTACCTAAAATTACCTGTAGCCTTCTCCGTCTTATTTGCTAATATGGGCAGGGGAATGGCTGCTATCTTTAAGTTTAATCCTATTAATTATAAGAGGTAAATTTGTTTCGTGAGTTCATCTCTATTATTGATTATGAACATAAAATATAAGATATCTAAAGAGTTACTTGTTTTGCAAGCTATAGCAAGTTTCTTGCCATTAGGAGCATTTATGTTCTGCTTAATGAATGTTAGTAGAAGATCACCAAAACTTTATATTGTATTTAGTTATCTTTTTCTTTTAGTATTATTAGTGTGTTGCATAAGTTTTTATTTTATATTTCAGCGTTTATGGAATAAAGTCTACTTATATACTCAAAAGGATAGGATCTATTTTTATGATTGTTTAAAAGCTAAGTATGTTGAAGTAAAAATAGCTGATATAGGTGGGATTAATGATTATAATTTTTCTATATATCCCTATTCTATTCTTATCATTTATACAAATAATGGTAAAATATTTACATGTCCAGATCTTGCAGAGGGAGGAAAAGATATAATCTCTGAAAGAATCTATGAGATTATATATCAAACAGGAAGTGATAGCGATTGATATTACAGAATTTTAGTTAGTGAATTCTTCAATGTTAGGTAATAAGGAATTAAGTCTCGACAACGATAATTTGTCTTCTTGGGTGTTTTATGTAGCTTGTAGTAAGCAAATGGTACATGATTGCATTTTAGTATTTGAATAGAACTTCTATAGTTACACTAATAACCTAATTTAGTTTTATTATTTTTGTTGCTGTTATTTTTAATATTTCGTGTAAATATCTTATTATTAAGGTGTTGTGGCCTGTAGAATTACGATGTAAGTGACAAGAAAATTGAAAAATAAACGTTCTCATGATATTATATGACAATTTAGAGAAGGCAGTACTCTGTTGTCTAAAAGAAGAAGGACATTTGTGGTGTTGTAATAAAGATTCATAAATAAAGATTAGTAGGTGGTCTTTATCAAAGTAAAAGATGCCGTTTTACAAACCAAAATATGCTCTTTTAAGGCGTTAAAAACGCCCTTTTGCGATATAAAAGGGCACCTTCTTGAATGGAGTTTGTAAGACGTTGGTAAACAATGGAATACAAGATTAAATCCTTTGCATATCTCCTGAATTTGTAGACTTACTACTTCAACTTTTTGTAAATATACTTCAGGTAATTTTGTGATGGTTCGGTGTTATAAAGAAAGGCGGATACGTTCACAAGAAACAATATTGTATAGTTTTATTATTAACAACTATTTTCTTGTAATTATCAGTGATCCTTTTCCATCCAAGGACAAAAGACAATTACATACCGTTTTCTATTTTGCTGTCACTTCTGTCACCCTTTTATAATAATTAATATTCTGAATATGAAGCTATTATGCGAAATGTTAAAAATGACAGCAACTAAAAATGAAACTAAATTGTGGTTTTTAGGGGTACAGATATTTGGAGTGAAAAGTGTGCCGGCTAAGTTTATAACTTTGATGAAATGTCACACAGAGAAAAGGAGAGTACGGAGGATTATTCATACAAAGCAGTGGTAGTCACGGAGGCACTGTCGGTGCGTAGACCTACGGAGGTTGTTTGCATATTTTATTAGCGACTTTATGTCCAAAGCGTTTATCCCAATAGTTATCAGGAATCTGTACGCTATACCTCCGTCACTCTTTGCGCCATTACAACTCTGTGCCATTGTCTTTACCTCTGCTCCCTCCGTGTGCCTTATGATATAAAAGCTTTAGTTTATCATTCCATATATCAGAAGATCCTTTTATTATTCTGGTATGGTTACATTCATACGCACACAGCACTTCGTCTTTCCCCATTTTCCCATGATCTTAAGACCCATTTACAAAATAATGTTGTATATTTGCCTTTGAAAGTGGTATGTTTAGTTTATGTATTCTTTTCAGTAAGAGAATAACATTGCCAGCATAGCTACGACATAACACATAACGCTGAGCGTCTGCAGGTACTGGACCTTACAGTGGATGTCGGGTTGTGATGTAGGAAAAGCGTCTTCTCAATGCTGTGATGAACGTCACAGTAGAGGAATGATTTCCTCCTGTTTTGTTCCTATCTATAACAGAATTATTTTTAGAAGAAGTATCAAGTTTAGAAGACGCATAAAGATATACTCTTACTGAGCAGGAAAAGTACAATAATAAACAAAGGAAGAGTAAAATTAAAAACGAAATAAGATGTTTAGCTTTTTTGATAAAAACAAAATGGAGGAGCAAGATTTCAACTTTCTTAAAAATGTGATTTGCATCTTGCCAACTAAATGGAACTTTCTACTAAAGCAAATAAACAACAAATATATTATCGGAAAATGTAAGAATAAACATTATGGAAAGGGGTTCTATAGTTTGGTTCTCAATAGAGAATACCATGACTATAGTAATTACAAATATCCTGAGTTGATAACATTGTCAGATATCTATATTTGGGATAAGAAGAAACAAGAATATGTAGAAGTACAGCTATTTATTTCGTTTGGTACAATAATTGGCTATTATTTTAATTCGAAATATAGTTCTCTAGATTGGCATAAAGTCTGTCTAAATACGCTAGAAGAAAATACATATGCAAATCATTCAAACGGAAAGAAAAATATTATACAAATGTTTTTACAAAAACTTTCTTTAGAAGAACAAAAGAAAATAGATATAGGTGATATTAATGAACTTGAGATTGGAGGAAAAATATATTATACTATTAAAAATTTAGATGATGGAGATTATATAGCTATTAATAATGCAGGAGAAGTCTTCTCTATAACTCATTCCCCTTTTGAAATAAAGAAGTTGTCTACCTCTATTGGTGCATTTCTCAACAAACATCATGACTATTAATCTATGATGGAAATATCACGTTGCGTATACCTATTAGTAATGGTAAGACTGGGAATAAGTCAGTTGAGCTTACGTTTATAATATATAATAGTTGAACCTGTTTTACGGGTATGACTTTATTGCAATAATCGAGTTGCTTCAAGGATAGGAACGGATCTGTTCAACAACGTCTATGGACGCAACGGTTCATACGTAACCGCTGGTCAGCAGGACTATGCAGAACGCATGAATCAGATTCAGACTCAGAAGAAAGCGTATTATAAGAAGGTAGGTGTAGCTCCAGGTGTACCGACAGAGAAGGGCGCGTATGGTGATCCGGAGAACACTGGTGTTGGTTATAATGCCGTCCTCACAGAACTCGGTAATCATGATGTACCACAGGGTTGGATACAGACTCCACGCCCAAACACCACACCAGGCACTAACCCCGGTGCTCCAGTCTCATGGAACGACCCGAGCAACCCTGATGATCCACAGGCTGGTTATGGTTATATTCCAAACGACACCACAAAGGAAGAGACCTTCTTCTATCATAGTGATCATCTCGGCAGTACGTCTTACATCACAGATGATAAAGCCAACATCACACAGTATGATGCTTACCTGCCATACGGCGAACTCCTTGTAGACGAACACTCATCAAGTGAAGACTTACCGTATAAGTTCAACGGCAAGCAGTTTGATGATGAAACAGGCTTGTACTATTATGGTGCAAGGTACTTGAATCCTATGACAACTCTATGGTATGGGGTGGATCCTTTAGCGGAGAAATATACAACTATTGGTGGATATGTCTATACTTTTGACAACCCAATTAAGTTGATTGATCCTGATGGGCGAGGACCTGGTTGGAATAGATTTACGGGAGGGTTACGTGTAATTGGAGGTAGTCTACAAATAATAGCTGGTATTACAGGAGGTATTGCTACATCTTGGTCAGGAGTAGGTGCTGTTGTAGGGGGAATAGCTGTAGTCCATGGGGTAGATGATGTTCAGGCTGGTGTAAGACAACTTTGGACAGGTAAAGAAGTTGATTCATTTACCTTTCAAGGAATTAAAGCTGGTGTAAAATTTGCTGGAGCTAGTGACAATACAGCAAATAGTATAGCAACTTTTTCAGACATCGGTTTAGGGCTAGTTGGTGGTGGAGCAGGCTTATTTAAAGTGCTTAACAAAGGAACTAAAGTTGCAGAATTTACAGTTGCGGAGAGTAAATTTGATTATTTCTTCGGCAGAGTAGTTGAAGGCAATGTGCATAATGTCCAAAGATCTGCTCAAAACCTAAAGGAATTAACCGCCTTAGGTATTAGTTCTAAAAAGCAATTAGCAAAAATATTTGCTACAACATAAGTCAAAGGAACTGAAGTTTCTAGAAGCACTAATAGATATGGTATTACAATAAATAAAGTTTTAAATATTGGTAAGAGAGGTCAGATTCAAACTAGTTTTTTCTACGCTGGTGGAGATATGACAAAAGCACCAAAAGTAACAACAATCATTCCCAAAATATTTAAAAAGAAATGAAACTTAAGATTATAGACTATTTTACATATAAAAAAATAAATTATGATTCAGTTTTTGATGACTCCCACAATGATTCTTATCGAATATATGGGAAATTAGTGGAAGGCAATTTTTATGCAAAAATAGCTTGGTCAAGCGACTTATTACAACCTGAGTTCCTAAAAATATATCCTAAAGTATATGCTATAGGAATTGACCAAAATTTTGCTATTTATGATTTTAGGAAAAAACATAGGATCATGTGTTTGGATTTAATGTATCTTTTTTGCGAAATGGTTATGTATGACAAAAAGATATTTGTAGCTACTGAATTAGAAGTTTTTGTTATAGATATAAAGCAATATGAAGTCATAAAAACAATATCATTACCTGACACATACAATAAAATTAAAAATAATTGTGGTAAAATTGAAATTCATTGTATAGATAATACTTTAATAAAATATCAAATTAGTAATAATTAAAAAATATACAATGTATGTAACCTCCTGACGAAGCTTACGGCAGAACTTAGGAAGTCGATATCTGACAAGGGTTACATCTCTTATACTTACGACTTCGAACGGTTGCATGAGGTGCTTTATCCAGAAAATCTCTTCAACCGTGTCACCTATACCTATGGTAAGGCTGGTGATAAGTACAACCGTGCCGGTCGTCTTGCCCTCGTTGAGGATGCGAGTGGCGGTGAAGCCTATTACTATGGTCGACAGGGTGAGGTGACGAAGACTGTACGTACAGTCATGGCGAGCGTGGCAGATATTAGGACTTATGTCTATGGTGCTACCTATGACAGTTGGAACCGTGTGCAGACAATGACTTATCCTGATGGTGAAGTGGTGACCTACCATTACAATGCTGCTGGACAGGTTGAGAGCATGACGAGCAATAAACAGGGACGTCAGAGCGTTATTGTTGACAGGATAG
>ERZ772945.40-NODE-40-length-92164-cov-4.629200_pt1 | contig 92164 bp, 86 predicted proteins | sample MGYA00511681_ERZ772945 | MGnify/ENA primary metagenome ERZ772945 (study PRJEB29015, sample SAMEA2737943) | human oral metagenome | biome: human oral; feature: human-associated habitat; material: dental | place: China | collected 2143 ...
TCCGAAGATACTTTGGGTAAAGAATAATGAGCCTGAGATTTTTGCAAAAATTTCAAAAATAATGCTGCCTAAGGATTATATCATCTATATGCTTAGCGGAAGCTTTGCTACAGATTATTCCGATGCTTCAGGTATGTTGCTTTTGGATGTAAAGAACAAGAAATGGTCAAAGGAAATGATTGATATATGCTCTATTTCCGAGGATATGTTGCCGAAGCTTTATGAAAGCTATGAGGCGGTAGGAACTATAAAGCCAGAGCTTGCAAAAGAACTTGGACTTAATGAGGGCATAAAGATAGTAGCGGGAGCCGGAGATAATGCGGCGGCAGCCATAGGTACAGCTACAGTGGGTGAAGGTGCCTGCAATATTTCACTTGGAACTTCAGGAACCGTATTTATCTCAAGTAAGAACTTCGGTGTGGACAGCTTTAATGCCCTACATTCATTTGCCCATGCGGACGGCAACTATCATCTGATGGGTTGCATGCTCAGTGCGGCGTCATGTAATAAGTGGTGGATGGAAGAAATATTAAAGACAAAGGACTTTGCAAAGGAACAAAAGAATATAGACAATCTCGGTGAGAACAATGTTTTCTTTTTGCCGTATCTTATGGGAGAGCGTTCTCCTCACAACGACCCTGATGCCGCAGGTACATTTATAGGGATGAGAATGGATACAAAAAGAGAAGATATGACACTTGCGGTATTTGAAGGTGTTACCTTTGCTCTAAGAGATTCACTTGAAGTGGCAAGAAGCCTCGGTATCAAGATAGAGAAAACTATGATCTGCGGCGGAGGTGCCAAGAGCCCGCTTTGGAAAAGACTTGTGGCTAATATACTTAATGTAGAGGTAGATGTACCTGTAAGTGAGGAAGGACCGGGATTCGGTGCAGCCATACTTGCAGCGGTAGGCTGTGGAGAATATGAAAGCGTAGAAAAGGCTGCAAAATCTATAATAAAAATTAAAGAAAAAATAAAACCTGAAGCCGATCTTGTGGTAAAATATGAAGAGAAGTATCAAAAATTCAAAAGGATATATCCTGCCTTAAAGGATGTATTCAAAGAGATTAGATAAGGATGGATTTATGTTAAAGATAGGCACAAAGGCACCGGAGTTTTCACTGCCGGATGAGAACGGAACCGTTAGAAATCTTTCAGATTATGAAGGTAAAAAACTTATATTATATTTTTATCCTAAGGACAATACTCCGGGATGCAGTGCACAGGCTTGCGGCTTTGGAGAACTGTATCCGCAGTTTATAGAAAAAGGAGTAGAGGTTGTAGGCATCAGTAAGGACAGTGTGGCATCACATAAGAAATTTAAAGATAAGTATTCATTACCTTTTACACTGCTTTCAAACCCGGAGCTGGATGTTATACAGGCTTATGATGTATGGCATGAGAAAAAGCTGTACGGAAAGACTTCCATGGGAGTTGTAAGGACTACATATCTGATAGATGAAAAAGGATTTATTATAGAGGCCATGGAGAAAGTTAAGGCTGCCAAAAATCCTAGTGATATGCTGGAGAGCTTGGGATGAAAATAATAGTATCACCTGCCAAGACAATGGTAGAAAACAGTGACAGCTATATCGGCGGCAGTGTACCTACATATATTGATTACAGTCTGATTCTTTTGGATGAGATAAGAAAAAAGTCTTATGAAGAGCTGAAAGAGATTTGGAAATGCAATGAAAAGATTGCAAAAGAAAATTTTGAAAGGTTTAAAGATATGAATTTGCAGGGGAGTCTTACCCCTGCAATATTTTCATATCAGGGCATACAGTATCAATATATGGCTGTAAATGTGATGGAAACTTCTTCACTTGAATATATAAGAGAGAATCTGTATATACTTTCAGGTTTTTTCGGTATACTTAGGGCTTTTGACGGTGTGAGTCCTTATAGACTTGAGATGCAGGCAAAGATGGAAATCGGAAAGCACAAAAATCTTTATGAGTTTTGGGGCGATAAGATTTATAAAAGCTTGTTTCAAGATAATGAAGCGGTGATAAATCTGGCTTCAAAGGAGTATTCAAAGACAGTAGAAAAGTACATTTCAAAAAATGATAAATTTATCACCTGTATATTTGCCGAGAAAAGAAACGGCAAAACGGTGCAAAAGGCGACTCTTGCAAAGATGGCAAGAGGTGAGATGGTAAATTATATTGCCGGTAAAGATATTCAAAATGAGGAAGATATAAAAAATTTTGACAGACTCGGATTCGCTTTTGACAGTGAGTTGTCGGATGCAAACAATTATGTATTTATATTGGAGCAGCGGTAAAAGTATGTATATTTCAAAACCTTACAAGGGTAGACCTGTGGATATAGAAAACAGACAGGAAAAGGAAAAGAGATGCTATGATTTCTTGGACGGCATAGGTGTGGATTACGAGGTTGTTGACCATGATGAGGCATCGGATATGGAAAAATGTAAAGAGATAGAAGGTGCACTCGGTGTAAAGATTTGCAAGAATATAGTACTTTGCAACAGGCAGGAGACAAAATTTTTTCTCTTTATGATGCCGGGCGACAAAAAATATGTGACAAAGGATGTTTCAAAGAAACTTGAAATGTCAAGGCTTTCATTTGCAAAGGAGAACTATCTTAAGGAGTTTTTGGATGTGACTCCGGGCTCTGTAAGTGTGCTGGGACTGATGAATGATAAGGATGATGTTGTCAAGCTGGTTATAGACAGAGATGTTATAAAAGCCGATTTTATCAGATGTCATCCCTGTGTAAATACATCTACATTGAAGATAGCGACTGACGACTTTTTGAATAAAGTAATATCGGCACTGAAAAAGGAAGCCAAGATAATAGATAATGAATAAGAAAGAGATATTTGTTGCAGTTGATTTAAAATCCTTCTATGCCTCTGTGGAATGTAGAGAAAGAAATCTTGATCCGATGGATGTGAATTTGGTGGTTGCAGATGAGAGCAGGACGGCAAAGACGATATGTCTGGCGGTAAGTCCCGCACTTAAAAGTTTCGGAGTGCCGGGCAGACCGAGGCTTTTTGAAGTGTTGAAAAGACTTCAGGAGATAAATCACAGAAAACAAAAGCTTGTAGGAAAACTTGAAGGCAAGTCCTCATCATTGACGGAGCTTAGGAAAAATCCGAAACTTGAAGCTGATGTTGTTGTCGCAATCCCAAGGATGAAAAAGTATATGGAGTACAGTGCAAAGATACTTAGCGTATACTTAAAGTATGTTTCTCCTGAGGATATATATGTCTACTCTGTAGATGAGGTATTTATAGACCTTGGCGGATACATTTTAGATAATGCCGTAGAGTTTGTGGAAATGATGGTTAAGGATGTCTTTGATACCACCGGAATCATTGCAAGTGCAGGTATAGGTGAAAATATGTATCTTGCAAAGGTGGCAATGGACATTGTGGCAAAAAAGGCTAAGCCGAACGAGCATGGAGCAAGGATTGGAGAACTCAGTATAAGTTCATATAGAGAGCAACTTTGGAGCCATACTCCTATCACAGATTTTTGGAGAGTCGGAAGAGGGTATGCAAAGACTTTGGCTAAGTACGGTATATATACCATGGGAGATATAGCAAGAGAGAGTCTGAAACAAAACAAAGGGAATGAGGGAATGGAACTTTTGTACAGGCTGTTCGGTAAGAATGCAAGCTTTCTGATAGAGCATGCATGGGGAATTGACAGTACGCAGATAAAGGATGTGAAGTCATACACTCCTGAGAAAAAGAGTATCAGTGAGGGACAGGTTTTACTTAGACCCTACAGTTATGATGAGATGAGAACCATTGTGATAGAGATGGCGGAGAGACTTTCATTTTCATTGCTTGAAAAGGATATTTTGACAAAGCAGATTACTCTAAGTCTGGGATATGATATAGAGAGTCTTTTAGACCCTTATATAGAAAAGAAGTACACCGGCAATATTACCAAAGACTTTTATGGAAGAAGTATACCTGAGGGAACTCATGGAGTGATAAATCTTTTAACCTATACCGACTCAACAAAAGAGATATGTAAGAAAAGTGAAGAACTTTTTGAGAGACTTGCAAATCCGATACTTTTATTTAGAAGACTGACTATAGCTGCAAGTGAGATAAGCAATAAAAACAGTGCAGGCTGCATTGGAAATCTTTTGGAAGCAAACAATATTTCTGAAGAAAAGGAGAACAGCAGAATGAAAGCCGTATTGAAACTAAAAAGAAAGTTCGGAAATAATGTAATATTTAAAGGATTGAATCTAAAAGAAGAGGGGACTGCGCTTGACAGAAACAGGCAGATAGGTGGGCATAAGGAATAAAGTAGAGATACATTGAGAGATATAGAACCTGAATTACGTAGTCACTGTAAAATTTAAGACGTCGGAACTTTCATAGTGATTCGACGGAAGATGGGTTTAAAAACTCAACTAAACATTAGTATGAGTAAGGAGGTATGACCTTTGGATAACAAAGAGATGTCTATCACAAGTGATAGAGAGTATAAAAAGCTATTGTTGGAGTTAAAAGAGAAAGTAAGAAGTAGCCAACTTAAAGCTGCAATAAAGGTAAATTATGAGTTGTTAGATTTATACTGGACTTTGGGAGAATATATTGTAAGAAATCAAGAGCAATATTCATGGGGAGATGCCTTTATAAAATCGTTGGCTAAAGATTTACAAAAAGAGTTTCCAGATATGAAAGGTTTTTCTGAAACAAATATTAAGTATATCAGAAGATGGTATTCATTTTATATAAAAGGGCTACAAGGTGTAGCCGAATTAGAAAATAACGACAGCAATTCAAAAGGACTACAACCTGTAGCTCGATTTTATGAAAGAGTTATTAACCATATTAAACAGATACCGTGGGGACATAATCAAAGGATAATAAATAAGTGTAAAACCATTGATGAAGCCATATATTATGTTAATAAAACTATTGAAAACGGGTGGAGCAGGAATGTACTCGTACATCAAATTGAAAGCGGATTATATGGCAGGGAAGGAAAATCTATAACAAACTTTGAAAAAAGGTTACCTGCTTTACAATCAGATCTGGCAAGACAGACGTTAAAAGATCCATATAATTTTGATTTCCTTACCATTCGTGAAGGATATGATGAAAGGGAACTTCAAAAAGAACTGGTTGACAAGATTTCTGATTTTTTACTTGAACTGGGTGAGGGATTTGCTTTCATAGGCAAAGAATATCACATAAATATAAATGGGGATGATTTTTATATTGATTTGCTGTTTTACAATTTGAAACTCCATTCTTACATTGTTATAGAACTGAAAGCGGAGAAGTTTAAGCCGGAACATTTAGGACAGCTTAATTTCTATGTGACAGCAGTGAATAGAGAACTAAAAACTGATAGAGATAATGCTACAATTGGACTTCTTATTTGCAAAGATAAAAACGATGTCGTTTGCGAATATTCATTAGAACAAATATCACAACCTATAGGTATAAGCCAATATGAGATTACTAAATTATTTGAAGCAGAATATAAGAGCAGTTTGCCGAGTATTGAAGAAATAGAGAAAAAGATCAAAGAAATAGATACGGATAATTAAAAACGAAGAAAAAGAGAACAGCAGAATGAAAGCCGTACTTAAAGTAAAAAGAAAGTTCGGAAATAATGCCATATTTAAAGGATTGAATCTAAAGGATGAAGTCACTGCACTTGACAGAAACAGGCAGATAGGCGGGCATAAGGAATAAAGTAGAGATATATTAAACCTGATTTCTGTCGTTTCTATCAAAACCGGGTACTCCGGATGTACAAGACCATAGAAAATTTATATAGCCCACGCATTTATGTTACTGATAAGTTTAAGCATTACTTTTTCAGGACATAATTGCGTGGACTTTTTTGTTGGAGCGAAGAACGTGTATGAGGATATAGAAAATATAGAGAAAATTATCCTGAATGTAAGGGTAGTTATTTAGTAATGCGATAAAATTTCTTATTAGTCTTTTATAAATATAGTAAACAAATAAAATTTTGCACTATGAAGTTTAGTACAATAAAATATATAAACATATATAAAATATTACAAAATACTGAGGTGATTATTTAATTATATCGTTACAAGATATTAAGAACAGATAAAATAATAAAAAAAATATAAGTATACCGTATACATTGTTGGAATTATACAAGATAAGTAATATAATATAATTGTTCCCAAAATAAAACACAAGGAGGACTCTTCTATGGCAGCACAGTTTGAGTCATTACAGCCTTCATTCAATCAAATGGATCAGTTGATACTGGACATAGCAAAGCAGTGTGATGACGTGGCAGATGCAACTCAGGCATTAGATGAAGAGATTGCAAGCAAGTTTAAGTAGAAGTTAGTTTTGTAGCCCATGTATTTATGTTATCGATAAGTTATTATTTAGTTTATTAAGATATATGAATACATGGGCATTTTTGAATTTAAAGGTATAAAATGCAAAATAGAAGACTGAGTAAGAATGAACAAGGAATAATAGGTATTATTGCAGTAATAGCTTTTGTGGTTGGACTGGTATTCCTTAGAGATATGCTGGTAAAAAGGGGAGTGAGCATTACTATGTTAACAGAGTTAGATTATATAAATGCAGCAGAGTATTACATGCAGAAAAAATACGGAGAGAAGTTTGAAGGAGAGTATGTATATGAAGGTAGCGTGTATGTACATCCAAAGTCAAAACCGGAGTGGCATGTGGTAGTGGACTTTGAGAGTGAGGGAGGTATGACATCTTTTCATGATAATTATGTAGGATACCTAAAGAAAGAAGAGCTTGAGAAGTATATTTATGAGCTGATAAAACCTATATATGGGGAGTGTAAGGTTTACATACATCCATATGGTTTTGCACTTGATGACAGCTGGAACAAAGGTGTAGACATGAGAACATATGAAAGTATTGGAATGTATAATGCATACATATTCACGTCTAAACAAGGAGAAAGTATAGAGGAAGATTTTAAAAGAACATGTGAAAATTTTATAAATAAAGACTTACATGTAGGTGATCTATCAGTTACATATATAAAAAAAGAAGAGTTTGATAAATTTGAAGAAAGCTTGATAGACTACACATTTAATAAACTTAAGTTTTACTATAGAATCTCGAGTGTATACAGTAAGGTGGATAAGATAGGATTTGGTGATGTAGATATTTTGGAAGGAGATAAGAATTATGGCAAGTAATAGGCCTACAGATGATGAGCTACAAGAGAAGGCACTATATGATATTATTCAATATCTACCATTGGATAAATTAGATATAAGTGAGTTTAAAAACATAAATGATATAGTTAGATTAGCTAAAAACAAGGAAAAGTTACTAGGTAAAATTGAAAGTAAGCTAGATGAAGAGGGCAAGTCAGATAAAAAAGCCATAGAAGAAAATCTCCCGGCAATAGAGGCAATCTTAAAAGACAGACCTGAACTTGGTGAAGCCAGAATATCAAATATGAGCTGGAAGGATAATGATGGTGACAGGAAAAAAGATCACAATCCAAAAGGAATGCAAGCTTGTACATTTGAAAGAGATGATCAGGTATATATATCATTTAGAGGGACGCCGGCCAGATCATGGATTGATAATGCAAAAGCGTTTGTTGAGGATTTGTATACAGCAGTAGGTATAGCCAGGACAGAGATAAAAGTGGATACAGAGTTAAAAAGATACACATCTCCAATGCAGGAAGAAGCATTGGATTATATGGAATCATTAAAAAAGAGTGGAGTTTTTGAAAAATATGGCAATGTGTATGTGACCGGACATTCAAAAGGTGGCAACGAGGCTACACTGGTAACAATGGTATATTCGGATGTGATAGACAGATGTATAAGCGGAGACGGTCAAGGCTTTTCACCTGAGTTTGTAAGATATATGAAAAAGACTCTTGGACCGGAGAAATTTGCTGAGATTCAAGATAAGATGTATGGATTTCATGCCAACAATGACTATGTAAATGTTTTGGGAGTATCTGTCATAAAAGATGAAAATAAAATATATTTTATACCGGAGATAAAACTGGAAAGCGTTATAGACTTATTGTGGAACCACCTGCCTACTGCAATGGTAAATGTAAAAACCGGAAAGATAGCACAGGTATCTGAGCAAGGTGCATTGGGAAAGTTTGTAGCAAAAGTAAGTGAGAAGCTTATGAAATTAAATCAAAAAGACAGGGAAGATGCAGCGATTACAGGTATGTCACCTCTACAGTATTTATATGCACATGAGTCGGTAACGTCAGTTAATCCGAATTTTTTGATAAATTGGTGTGAAACATTTATGGATAAGGCGGATGTTGTTGAAAGCTTTGGAAACGGTATTACGATATTAGGTAATATAATCGGTGAGACGTTAACTGAAAAAGAGGGAGAAGATTTCGTAAGATATATAGTGGATGAATTTGGTGATAAAAATATATGGATAAAAGACTTAGGAAAGGCATATGACAGTCTTGACTATGGAGATAAAGCTCCTGAATTAATAAAAAAGTTTATTTCGGACAGAGTAGATGAGATACAGGGATGGATAAAAGATAGCTTTGATAGATATTGGAAGGCGTATGATAAGTATAGTGAGTCGGATTTATATGAAAAAAGAGAAATAGAAGAATATAATAAATGTAAAGCATACGGCACCTCCGACCTTGGAACAGTAGCAATAAACTATTCCAAAACAAAAGAACTTGTGAATATACTTGATGAAATGAATGACTTGGTTGAGGGTAGGATACTGCCTGAAATGGAAGATATTGCAGACAGTTTGAGGAGACTGAGTTTTTGGAAAGTAAATGTTAGAGACTGGACGGATATAAAGGACTCTATAGAAAAGAACAATAATACAAGAAAAATATTCAAAGAAAGAGTCATAAACTACTACAATTCGTGCGAGATTATGGAGGCTAAGTTTGTAGCCGGTATGTATGGAGGAAAGTGATATGGCATGCAGATGTAATGATATAGCTGCTGCGGAGCATGATAGGGAAGTGTTGCGTGATATGCTGGACAGAATATGTGATACTGAGAATCGTTACAATGAAATCAGAAACAGGTATGGAGATATAATAAATACCGTGGGTATGGCAATCTTCTTATTAGAAGATGAGTACAACAGCGCTAAACAAAGAATCGAGAATACGGTTGCTGTGCAAGAGGATGATATAAGAAAATATAAGAGTCATGTAAATAACAGTTTATCAAATCTTGAAAATAAGATATCGAGAATGGAAAGAGAAGATGAATGGTTCCATGCACATGATGATGATTAAGGAGGATTAAGTTGGGTAAGACACAGATAGTATGGAAATACTCCAATATAGAATTGTTACTTAATATTATAGAGAATGCCAACAATGATATAGAAGAGCTGATGTCTGAGATAAGAGAGCAGAATAGAGTATTAAGTGAGAGTATGTCAGGTTCAAGTAAAGAATCATTTGAAAGCAGTTATCTAAAACTACATAGTCATATGATAAAGCTAAGGATTGACTTGGAAGATCTTGTTGCAAAGGGAAGAGATGCCGTAAGACTGACAAAGGAACAGGATGAAAAAATATCGGGAAAGATAGGTAAAAGAAAGGGTTAGTTATGGATAACAAAGAAACAGACCTCTATCTAAAAAACGAATTGATATATGATACTGTAACAAAATATGTTGAGAATCTTAAAAAGGTAGAAAAACAAGTAAAGTATATATCTACAAGGATGAAATCCACAAGTATAAGTGAGTGGGGAGGTTCGGGTAGAACCGGATTTGAAGAATCGCTTAACAAATGGGTTGTTCAGGCCGGTGAAGTGGAAAAAGAGATAGATGCACATAAGAATATAATAGATGAATTGCTAAAAAGTTCAGCAAGTCTATTTAAGGGTGAAAAAGATATAACTGATAATATTGAATAGAATGATAATTTTGGGAGGGCATATGAACAAAATTTTGCGCTATGAAGTTTAGCACAATAAAATATACAAACATATATTAAATATTACAAAATACTGAAGCAATTATTTATTTATACTTCTATAAAATATTAAAACATGTAAAATAATAAAAAATATAGAATTATAATGTACATACTATTGAAAATGCACAAAGCAAGTGATATAATACAATTGTTCTAAAAAAAACACAAGGAGGACACTTCTATGGCAGGACAGATTAGGATTACACCTGAACAGATGCATGCAAGAGCAGGTGAGTTTAGAAATGCGGAGTCGGAGTACTCAAGAGTAATTAGTACTATGAGAAATCTGATAAACACATTGCAGGGTGAATGGGAAGGTGCGGCAAGTGAGAGCTTTGCAGCACAGTTTGAGTCATTACAGCCTTCATTCAATCAAATGGATCAGTTGATACTGGACATAGCAAAGCAGTGTGATGACGTGGCAGATGCAACTCAGGCATTAGATGAAGAGATTGCAAGCAAGTTTAAGTAGAAGTTAGTTTTGTAGCCCATGTATTTATGTTATCGATAAGTTATTATTTAGTTTATTAAGATATATGAATACATGGGCATTTTTGAATTTAAAGGTAAAAAATGCAAAATAGAAAACTGAGTAAGAATGAACGATGAAGTAGGGTTGAAGGATGGATATAGTATTAACAAATGCATTGCTATAATATTAGCCGGAAGGATAATGATGGTGACAAAAAACAAGATCACAATCCGGAGGGAATACAAGCTTGTACATTTGAAAGAGATGATCAGATATATATCATTTAGAGGAACGCCAAGAAAATCATAGCGAGATTATGGAGGCTAAGTTTGTAGCCGGTATGTATGGAGGAAAGTGATACGGCATGCAGATGTGATGATATAACTGATAATATTTAATAGAATGATAATTTTAGGAGGGCATATGAACAAAATTTTAAAGTCGACAAAGTTGATAGTGGTAGCTTTAAGCATATGTATGCTGTGTAGCGGTATAGTTCTCGGATCTATTTCCAATACAGAGATTCCACAAAATATTAATACAGCTAATAATTATCAGACTATTGAAAATGACAAGTCATATAAAGTGGTGTCCACTAAAGATATAGCTGTAGTGAACTTGGATGACGGAGTAAAGGTAAAAGGAAAGAAAGCATACTATGCCGGGAAGATAATAACACTTCCGAATGAACATTTTAACATGACGGGATTGGATGATGCCAGAAACGGATTAAAATCAGGAAAGTATGGTGCATACATAGTAATACCTGCCACATTTTCAAAAGCGGTGGAGAGTATAAACAATGATCCACAAAAAGCCACAATAAAATACACGGTTAATGCGGATAATAATGACGCATCACTTGCAAGTATTGTGAATGATATAAATTCATTTGCATCTGTTGTAAGTGAAAATATAACATTTATATATGTGAGTGCAATATTGGAAGAGTATCACAGAGCTCAGGACAATACAAAGGTAATACTAAAAAATGACAGTATAGACCTTGACAATATAAACAGCATATCGCCTGAAAGTTTATTGGGCAGATATGAGAATGTTAAAGAAAATAATATAGATTTTAAGTCTACAGATATAGATTTGGATAAATATAATATAGAAAATGAAAATATAGTTGATTCGTTTTCAAGGGAACTAAGGGAAGCCAAGGAAGAAAATGAAAGAAACTTTGATAATATAAAGAGAGAAGGGGAAGAAGTAAGAACAGGTGCAGACAGGTTTGGGAGATTTTTTGAAAGCCTTACACCACTGAAGGATGCTTCGGGAAACAGTGTATACTCAAACGGATTTACAAATATTGAAAGACTTTTAAGCGGTCATAATGACAGGTTAAATTCGTCTTTTAATATGTTTGATGAGATATTTAAGAGACAGAATGAACAGACAAAGAATGTCTTGCAGGAAGAGGCGAATGTGCATCTTGCATCAGAGTCAAACGCACTACGTAGTCGAATTAATCTCGAAATAGGCGGTATCATAGAAAACAGCTACAGAAGAATATTTGAAGAGGAGTATCAAAATATACAAAGAAGCGGTATGGAGCTTATGAGGAGATATATAGAAAATGTGATAAGGCATGAACTTGTTATGGATACAGAGGAGAGAGGTTATCTTCTGTCAAGGCTTGCTACAGCTTCAGATGCAATCATGCGTGAAGATATAAATACGGCAACAATGTCCAATGCGGTAAGTAGAATGCGTGATAATATTGTGCCTACATTTAATGTAACGATGAATCCTTTTGTCGGGTCAAATACATACTTGACAGGACTCAATACGGCAGCTGATGCGGATTTTAATACAATAAAAACGACATTAAATTTCCCGATAGAGGAACTGAATGAAGTTTTTAGGAATGATATAGAAGATGTTATAGATAACTCGGTATCAAGTCTGGCAGCAGAGGTAAATGATAAATCAGGGGAGTTTAACGAGGTGCAAAGAAGATATATGGATTTGCTGGATGACTACAATCCATATGCACATCTTAATGACAGCTATATGTCAAGAGCTGCAAATGAACTGGAGAGAAGTGCAAACATCGCATTTTCAGAGTTTAGAGATAAACAGACGGACGATGAGAAGCAAGTCTATGACATCATGAGATTAAGCGATGAGAATATCAGACTGTATGATGAAAGTATAGGTAAAGCTTACGACACTACAATGAAGAACGTAGTAGACGTGGTAAACGCACTTAGAAGTAAAAAGGAAGACACAAAGTCAAAGAACAGTGAGCTTATGAGTGATTTTTCAGATAAGCTTTCATATACAAGACTTGGAAGTATAGGAAATAAAGATGCGTATGACTTTATATCAAGTCCTGTAGAGATATCACCTAATGACGACAGCAATATAGAAGTACAAAGTGACTATATGTACAATATGCCGTCAAAGAAGAAAAGCATCTTAGATAATAAATATACAAAAGGTGCTATATCTGTCGGAACGATAAGCTTTATTATATTGATGGCACTGGTGATAAATTCTTTATTTAAAAAGTTGGTTTAAGTAAGTAAAGATTCTATAGCCCATGCATATATGTTATTGATAAGTTAAAGTATTTTAGTTTATTAAGGTAAGTGTATGGGCTATATATTAACAGCAATGGATTTTATTAGTATGCATATAAAGGAGAGATATGAACAAAACGATATCAAATAATACATTAATTGTGGACAGATTGGTAGATGATATAAGTGAAAAATCAAGTGCATTTTCATTGAATTATGTAGATCTAGGATTGGACTGTACAAATGAAGGTGTGGATGAGGAATGCAATGATTGTTACGAGGATGCATCACATTTTACAGAAGAATACAAGATTTATATTGATAATTTAAAGTCCTATATAAAATCAATCAGTGAAGCTATGGTTGAAAAGGACAAGGGGTTTTTTGGAAAGTAGACGATAGAGGAGAGAGTATGGGTATACATATAAATAAAAAAAATATTATGGAAAAGTCATGGAGTATGAGAAATAACATAAAAACAACAAAAGATCGTGCGTCTGTTATATTCAGGAGTATAGAAAACTTTAATTATACAGAAAGCATTCTTATGGGAAAGGCATGGGATGCGGCAAGAGAATACACAAATAAGGTTCAACTTCCTATACTTAGAATGTATATAGAATATTTGGAACTTGATGATGAAGCTTGTGGTAAATATGCAAGGGCAGCAAGTAAACTGCCGGGTTACGAAAAGCTGGATGAAGATGTCATAATAAACAAAAAAGAAAAATTTGAAAGATTACTTGATAGAGAATATAACAGAACTAATCCAAGAGATACAATTATAATGTTCTATGAGAAGCGAATAGATAGATGTGAAAGACTGTTAATGTATATAGAAGATTTTTGCTGTGAAGTACATAATATATTTGCAGAAGTATTGTCAGTTAAGTGGCAGTTATATAGTTTACATAACAATTTAAAAATGATAAGTATTGACGAGAGAACCAATACAATGGTGGAACCTGCAGGTAATGAGAATATAAAAAGTATATTAAAGGATTTAGAAAAATATTATGCTGAAATAAAGGAAAAGGATTTGTTAAAAAGGAAAAATGAACTAAATGATTTATATACGAATTATGGTGCAAGGGTAGTTATAGAGAATGTTCTTAATTATCCCGAAGAGAAACGTTTATATAGTGATATAGAAAAAGAAGACTATATAATGCTTGCAAAGGCACTTATGGAAAGCCGTGGTGAAGCATATATAAGTAATGTAAAATTAACTCTGACAAATTGCTATGACTTTGAGAAGGCCCTTTCTGATTTTGAAAATGATATGCCAAAGGTTAGTTATATATACGAGAAAAATGACAAGATGGATAAAGTACGAATCGGATTAAGCAGCTTAATAGAAAGATTAAATAAGGATACAGCCATTACAGAGATACAGAATGAAAAAGTAAGAGATGACAGACAAAATCTGATGCAACTTACACAAGCCTTTTTATCTCTATGTGCTTATGAACATAGAATAGTAAAAGATAAAGTTGAGCTTTATGAAAGTGATGCAGATCCGGTAAAGATAAATGTAAGTCGAGACAGTAAAGATAATCTTGAAATTAATTTTAAAGAGTATGCGGAGACCGTCGAAGGTGATGCAAATTGGAGAGATTATAAGGATATAAGTTTGATAGTATCTGCTCCTAAGACAGGAGAAGATGCCGGTATAGGTGTAAGTGGAGAAGGTTGGGATTATGTAGAGCATGGATTTGAAATTGATAAAGCAAAATACTATAGTATCGGTAACAGTATTGGAAAGGCAGGTTTAACTATTTATATAGGAAATCTGGGAGTAAACTTAGGAAAGATATTTGGCGGAAAGGTAGGTACAGCACTGGGAAAATTGGGAGATGCATATACTGTTATGGGATGTGCTTCCGAAATCTCAGATATACTGAGTGAAAAAGACCAAAAAATATTTGAAAAAGGAAAAAGTACAAGTGAATTATAGATTCCTGTAAATAAATTTAATTTGGGTTATGTGTCATCGTGGATAAGAGAAAATGTTCCTAATGGTGAAAAAGATTATAATATCAATACATATATGTATACTATTTATCCAAGTTATACAGTGGATGTATATGAAGGTGTTAAGCCAACCACAAAATTGATAGACATCTGTAATAAGAATTTATCTAAGGGAGGAAGACTTGAAGAATATGCAGTTGAACTTGGATATGATGAAAGTAACCCTATAACAGTTGATAATATATGTAGTAGACTATATGAAATAGAACAAATGAGGGTAAAGAGTTCGGATATTAAAAATAGGATTAAAAGAACAGTAGATATTACATCAGAGGAGTAGGTTTATGCTAAGGAAATATAAGAAGATAATTTGTATAACCATAATTACTATTATTTTATTTGTACTATATAATGTAAACAAAATAGCTTTTTTCCATGATCCGGAGTTTGAAAGATTAGTAAGAAAATCTAAAGCTAATAACATGGTTATGACTGTAATTAAAAGGTATAAACCTATTGAAGGAATTATATGGAAGCGCAATTTAGAAAATATTGATATAGTAAGTATAGACTTTAGAGAGTATAAAATAAGAGATATAAGTGACCTGGTATATTTTAAGAATGCTAAATCAATATGGTTGGTATATTCAAGTGCATATGACGGAGATAAGAGTATATATGATGATGAGCATGTACTTGATAATTTATACAAAATAAAAGGTTTAAAATACTTGGATGACTTGCAATTATATCATTTAAAGTTAGATGATAAGGATATAGAAAATATAAAGGAGATGTTTCCGAATGCAAGAGTAGTTATTGAGTAAATATATAAAGACTTAGTCCGATGTCAAGATTGGGAGGTATAGAATGAGAACAGACGAGCATAATTGTGATACCGGAAAGTTGCTTAGGGAAGATTATGAAGCAGCTTTTAAAGCATTTATTATTGAAAAAGAGGAACGAGAAGATATTTATAGACAGTGTAAGGAAATAGATGAAGAACTTATAGAGTGTCTGGGGTATTGTGATGAAACCGAAACAATGGAAGAAGAATTTGCAGAGTTTAAAAAACAAAGTGATAGGGAAATTAGTAAAATGGAAGAGGAGCTAAATAATTTGAAAATGAAACTTGAATCGTAAAATAATCGACATAGGAGGAGACGGTAATTTATGCAACTGGATTTGGATACTAATGTTCTTAAGGTAAGGGATCAAAGTAATAAAGTGGCCCTTACGGATCAGTATCCCGATATCAATATTTTGACCAAAGAAAGTAGGGAAAAACTTGAAAATCGGGAGCTTGATAAGAATAGAAGATATGACGAGCTTATAAATAATTTGACATTTACCGTCAATGATGAACAGTTACCTAAGGAGCTTGTACAGCGAGAGATGAGAGAACTTAATATTTTCACCTCAAAGGCAGACTATTACAATTTGACATATAAAGATGAAAAAACTATAAGTCCAATATTTTCTATAATATTTTTAATATTTATGGGAAGCATTGGGCTTCTTTTTGCATTAAATCATGGAAAGAGGAAACAGCATGCACATTGATTTTACACTACAAATAGATGATAAAAAAATAGATTTAAGTATGAACAGCAAGCAGTGCATAGGTGAGGTCACGAAAGATGTCATTGGGATAAGAAAAGATTTACTCTCCGACTATTACCTCTCATGTATGCAACAAAGGATGATAAGTGCGTATAAAACATTGGAAGAGGAAAATATAAAAAACGGTGACAGATTAGTGGCGGTAAGGAGATGACATGATTGAAATAAAAGTAAAAAACATTGATTTAAATATTGAAAAAGAAATCAGATTTCTTTTGGCAAATGAGAATAAACATTTATTGGATTGTGAAATAGAAGAGACGGATGATGAGTGTATATTCAAGTTTGATGATGAAGGACTATATGGGTTTGAAACAGTAGATGCACTCAGTAAAGAAGAGAAGTACAGGCTTTTGGTTAATATAGCGGATATAGAGGAATTAAGTGAGGAATACTGCTTTTGCCTTTCACCTTCAAATATAGTATATGACATAAATCTTGTACCGAAAATTCTTATTAGAGACAAAAGAACTAAAGAGTCTGATTTTTATATTCAATATAAAGCGATTGTTTCAAGCGTACTTTACAATAAATATACTTTTGAACAGTATATCGGTGGAAGTGCAAAGGTTCCTGAAAAGAGTTTTATAAAAAACATAGATGATACAAAAAGTTTGAAGGAAGAACTGCTGAAAAGATATTTAAAAGAGAGAGAAACAAACATTAATACTAAGGTGCAGGTAAAGAAGTCAGAATACAAGAAATTAAAACTTTCAATACCGATTACAGCTCTTATAGCTGTGGGAATACTTGTATATGGTATTTTTGTACAATTTGTAAGATTGCCGTATAAAGAAAATCTGATAACAGCCTATGGAAGTTATATGAGTTCAGATTATATAAAGGTTGAAGACACTCTACAGAGTATAAAAATTGAAAAGCTTCCAAAGGATGTGAAGTATATATTGGCAAGATCATATATATTTACGGAAGGTTTGACTACCGAGCAAAGAGATAATTTACTTGAGTATACCGATATTAATATAGATACAAATATATTTGATTTTTGGATAGCACTTGGAAGATGTGAATTTGATACGGCAGAGGATATTGCAAAGAAGATAGGTAACAATGAATTTCTGTTATTCACATATATCAAGCATAGTGCATATCTAAAAGCCGATGTAACTATAACAGGAGAAGAAAAAGAGAGTGCTATAAGTGATTTGGATAAAAAGATAAAAGAGTTGAGTGAATCAATGGGGGTAAATAAGCAAGAATGAATACATTGATCCTTTATAATAATAAAAAGTGTATTGAGATTTCATATGATAAAGATGATATTGATAAAAATAAAGCTATAGAACTTGCATCTGATTATGGAATATCGGGTGGTGATATAGGATTTTGTTTGTTGAATACGAGTAAAACTGATTATAAGTATGATCAAAAAATGTTAAAGATAGGTACAGATGAGTTTTGTGATGTTTTAATTAAAGCCGATAAAAAGATATTGGTCGTTATTTGTGACGGAACTTTAAAAGTCATATATGGCAGTGTGTATATTAACGGAGCGATATGTGAGAATGGAGCATATGAACTTTTTGAAGGCGACAGTATTTTTATATCCGGTGTAAAAGTCGACTATTGTAAAGAGAAAATATCAATAACAGGAAATATATTGAATTCAAGTTTGAATCAGTCTTTAAATATAAATTCTTATGATAAGCTTGAGAGTGAATATAGAAGATCGCCAAGAATATATATGGATATGCAGGCGGAGTCTGTAGAGATAAAGAGACCTCCAAATAAGCCGGCCAAAGATAAGAATGCTATATTAAAAAGGATTGCCGCACCGGCTCTAACATTAGCGATTACTGTAGGAGTAGGTATACTGTTAAAAAGAGGTATATTCATACTTATGTCGGCAGGAATGATGGTTGCTACAATAGTTGTATCTATAGTTACAGGTATACAAAGTGTTAAGGAGAGGAAAAATCAGGAAAAAGAAAGAACCGATAACTACAATAAGTATTTGTTGAATAAGCGAGGAAGTTTATACAGACTTAGAAAAAAACAGATAGAGTCGTTAAAATTTAATTATCCGGATATGAAAGCTATAGAGACACTTTGTGATAATTATTCCAACAGAATTTATGAAAGAGATTCCAATGATATAGATTTCCTCAATATATCAGTAGGTACTTCCGATATGAAGCCTTTGTTTCAAGTAAAATATGAAGAGAATATGGAAAATTCAGGTGAAGCATTGTATGAAGAAATGCTGAAACTGGGAAAAGAGTTTTCTATAATAGAAAATCTTCCATATGTTATAGATCTTAAAAAGACACATCTTGGATTGGTAGGAGAAAGAAAGTATGTATATGAGCTACAAAAGGCAATAATAAGTCAGCTTTGCTTTTTTCACAGTTATCATGATTTGGAAATTATACTTATAACAAATGAGGACGGCGGTAAAGTCTTTTCAAATTTGTTTTGGTATCCACATCTTAGACTACATGGTGTAAATGTGAGTACACTTATATCTACAGGCAATCATGCGGAGCTTGTATTGGCAACTCTAACTACCATTTTAAAAGAGCGAAAAATGAAGTTGGAAGAAGAGAGAAAGGAACTTAGGTTTTCACCACATTTTGTATTTATATTAGATGAGCCGATATTTGTAGTGAATCACAGTATAATGGAGTATTTACAAATGAGTGGTGAAAAACTTGGATTTTCTCTGGTATACAGTGCAGCCAAGCAGGAGAGTCTGCCTGATTATATAAAGACTGTTATTAAGGTGGATGGAAATGAATATGCGAAGATAGTGCTTAATCAAGGCTTCCTCATGAATAAGGATATAAAGCTGTATGATATAAAAGATACAGATATGGAAAAGCAAGCCAGAAGACTCTCAGGATTAAAGCATGTCAAAGGGGTATTCAGTCAAATACCTGACAGTATCAGTTTTTTTGAAATGTTTAATATTAAGAGATTGGACGAACTTAATATAAGAAAAAGGTGGGAAGAAGCCTGTATTTATAAGTCCATGGCAACTCAAGTGGGTGTAAGAGCAAAAGATGATATAGTATATTTAAACCTGCATGAAAAGGCACACGGACCGCACGGACTTGTAGCCGGTACTACGGGCTCCGGAAAGTCTGAGATATTACAAACAATTATATTATCACTGTCTGTAAATTTCTCACCTGAAGATATCGGATTTTTACTGATAGATTATAAAGGTGGAGGAATGGCAAATCTGTTTAGAGATTTACCTCATTTACTGGGAACAATTACAAACCTTGACGGTAGTGAGAGCATGAGAGCTTTGGCTTCTATTAAAAGTGAGCTTGGTAGAAGACAGCGAATATTCAATGAATCAGGAGTTAATAATATAAATGATTATACAAAATTGTATAAGTCAGGAAAAGTAGCTATACCATTGCCACATTTGTTGCTTATTTCAGATGAATTCGCAGAGTTGAAACATGAACAGCCTGAGTTTATGGCGGAGCTGGTTTCAACCTCCAGAATAGGTAGAAGTTTGGGTGTACACCTTATATTGGCTACACAAAAACCGTCAGGTATTGTAGATGACCAGATTTGGAGCAACTCAAAGTTTAAGCTTGCGCTGAAAGTTCAAGATGTGGCAGACAGTAAAGAAGTGATAAAGACTCCAGATGCCGCACAGATAACCAATCCCGGTCGTGCATACCTACAAGTCGGTAATAATGAGGTTTATGAGCTTTTTCAATCTGCTTTCAGCGGTGCATATTTTGATGAAGAGACGGAAGGGGAAGGATTTGACAGAAGAGTTTACAGAATAAACAATCTGGGGCAAAGAGAACTTATAAGTGAAGATAATAATACTCCGGACAATAAGGCAAATACCACACAACTTGCGGCAGTGGTTGAATATATAAGAGATGTTTATAATGAAGGTGAATATGTATCTGTAGATAAAACATGGTTACCGTCATTACCTGAAGTTATAGTAAATAAGCATATAGATAAAGAAGTATTGAAGACTGTGGATGATAAGCTTGATATTATGGCGGAAACAGGTATTGTGGATATACCGCAAAACCAGAGTCAGATAGAATTTATCCATGATTTTTTAACAGACGGAAATATCGTTATATTCGGTTCACAAGGTGTAGGAAAGTCTGTTTTCCTAACTAATATAGCCATGACATTAGCCTTTAAAAACAGAACGGAGATTCTGCATTATTATATCTTGGACTTTGGTAATTCAAGTCTTATACAATTAAAAGAGTTGCCACAGACGGCAGATTATATAAGTTTTGAAGATGAGGAAAAGCTGACAAAGCTTGTAAGGATTCTTGAAGAAGAAATAAAGCTTAGAAAAAGGCTTTTTGCAAAGATGAATGCAATAAGTTTTTCAAATTATAATGAAAAAGCCAAAGAAAAATTGCCGGCAGTAATTATCTTTATTGATAATTATGATGTAGTGAAAGAACTAAGTATAGATTTGGAAGGATTTATAAATAAGCTTAGCAGAGACGGTGCAGGAATCGGAATATATATGGCGGTATCTGCTACCAGACAGGGAGCAATAAGATATTCGATTCTAAATAATTTCAAAAATAAGATTGCAGGCTATCTGTTTGATAAGACGGATGTCCTCGGAATAGTCGGAAGAAGCAAATATCAGTTACCTGAGATAAAGGGAAGAGCACTTATAAAGCTTGACGATGTAAATATAATGCAATGTTACACTCCGGTAGAGCTTGAAAATTATACTGAAAATATAGAAGCACTTATAGAAGAGCTTAACATGGCAAATCTCGGTAAAAAACCTGACGGCATAAGGGTAATGCCGGAGATTGTAACTTTTGATATGGTATTGTCAGGCAGCGCAGATAAGCCAGGTATAGGACTTGATACAGATGAGATAGAAGTGCAATGTCTTGAATTATGTGGCAATATCCACATGGTAGTAGGTAAGGAAGGCACGGGAAAGACCAATGTACTTAAATTGATTTTGGAACAGCTAAAAGAAGCCGAGGTATACATTTGTGACAGCGTCGGAAGTGAACTTGGCAGAGAGTATAAGGACATGGCCAAGTTTTACTTCAATAATGAAGCTGATTCAGGTGCATTTTATAAGCTTCTTGAGGATGAGGTGAATCGAAGGGTAAGTGAGTATGAAAGAGTAAAAAATGATAAGAGTTTGAGAGAGTATTGTATGGAACTTACACAGGTAGTCATAGTGATAGACGATATAGAAAGATTTATCAATCTGTGTAAAGATATAAGGACAGACTTTGAAAAACTCATTCCAAAGCTGTTAGACTACGGTATTTCCATAGTTGAAGCTGTGACTCCGAATGAACTTCGTGGCTTTGATGATCTTACAAAGAAGTTGAAGGATATCAATTCGGGTGTAGTACTTGGAATACCTGATGAACAGTCATTTATCCGTATGCCGGTAATCAGAAATTATAAGTTTGTACCGGGAACCGGATTTGTATTCAAAGGTGGAGATATTAAAAAGGTAAAAATACCTTTAATTTAAAATTTATGGAAGGAGAAATATATGAAGGGAACAATATCTAATAATGCAGCGGTAGCAGACAATATGAGGCTTGATATTTTAAAGAACAGTGACAGTTTTTCGCGCGAGAGAGGTGATATAGGGCTTGATTGTACAAATGCAGATGTTCAGTCAGATTGTATGGAGTGCTTAGAATTTTCAGTCGGCTTTACAGAGGAATGTAAGCCCTATATAGAAAATTTTACAGAATGTATAAAAGGAATAAGTGAGTCAATGCAAGAAAAAGATAAGGGATTTTTTGGATTTTTAAAATAATGCGAGGTAAGGAATATGGGTATACGTATAAATAGAAACAATATACTGGAAGAGACAAGGTCAATCAGAGGAAGTATTGAGAAAACTAAACATCAAGTTTCACTTATCTTTGAAAGTATAAATAAATTTAATGATACTAAGGATGTGTTGACAGGTAAGGCTTGGGATTCTTCCAGAGAATACTCGGATAGTGTGCTGTTACCGGTTCTCAGAATGTATATAGAGTGTTTGGATTTAGAGTATGATGCAAATACAAAATATAGTGAATCAGCCGAAAGACTACCCGGGTATGAAAAGCTTGATGAGGATATAATAATCGCAGCAAAGGAAAAGTATGAAAGACGACTTGATAGAGAATATAATAGGGAACATCCAAGAAATTCGGTTATAAATTTTTATGAGAAGAAGATAGCAAGATGTGAAAAACTTTTGGATATTATATGTGAATTTTGTGATGAAACTTCGGGAATATTTGACGAGGTAAAGTCAAGGCAGGACTATTTGAGCAGATTGCATTACTACCTAAAGATGATAAATGTGGATAAAACCACAGGAGAAATGCTGCTACCACCGGGTAGTGTAAATATACAGTATGCAAAGGATGAAATAGACAGATACTATAGAGGTATAAAGAGTAAGGAGCTTATAGAAAGGGAAAAAGAACTTGAAGAGATATATAAGTTAAAAGGTGCAAAGGCTGTAATTCAAAATATCCTTACAAAACCTGTAGAGGGATGTCTGAATACAGATATTGAATCGGCAGAATACACTATGATAGCAAGGCTTATGGTAGAAAGTAGAGATGATGAATATGTAGAACTAGTAAATACGGCTGTGTACTATTGCTATGAGTATGAGAAAACAATGAGTAATCACCAAGGGTATTTCGATACTGTTAATGATATTTATAAGAAGAATGATAAGGTGGATAAGATACTTGGTGGACTAAATAATTTTGGTTTACATATGAATTTTAATGTAAAAAATGAACAAGGTGATATTGGAAAGTTGATAGAAGACAGAAGGTATTGGATGCAACTTTCACAAGCATTTTCAGAGTTATCAACATATGATGCAAAGATTGTAGCAACCAAATTATATAGTAGAGAAAGTGATAGGTACCCGGCAAAAAGCAAAGGATATAATGTAGAAGTAAAGCAAGATGTAAGCCATCAATTAATAATAAGTTTTTTGAAATATGGAGGAGATGTAGGTGGTACAAGTACTACTCCTTATGAGCAACAAAAAGATGTGAGGATTATAGTAGGTCAACCTGCTAGTGGAGGTAGTGGTGAATCAGAGGCGCTGAAAGGTTCTATGGAGTATGTGTATTATGGAATGGAAATGGATAATACACTTCCGGGGACCGTAGTTAAAAGTTCATCAAATTGTGCAATGACACTTGCCTTAGGAGCATATGCACCTACAGTAGGTAATGCAGTTACAGTATTAAACGCGGCAAAAGAAATATCAGCTGAAGCAGTTGGCGAAAAAAGAAAGTTGTATAAAAAAGCTGAATATATGCAATCTATAGGTAAGGTTGTGCAGATATTTAATTTATTTTATGTTTCATCAGTAGTAGAAGAAGATGGTAAAAAAGATGTTAAAACTCAAAATTGTGGTATTTTTCCAAGGTACAGGATAGATGATCCGGAAAATTTGCCAACTTCGGAATGTATTGAGAATTTTAACATAAACTTTTCTAAAGGTGGTTATTTTGAAAAGTATGCAAAGGAAATGAAATATGATGAAAGTAATCCTATTACAGAAGAAAATATAGTTAAGAGAGCAAGCGAAATAGATTGTATGCTGGAAAAATTAGAAACTGAAATGTCAAAGAATGGAATGGTTACATTTGATATTGAAAATGTTGTTAGGAGAATGAAATGACTGGAAATAAAAGAAAAGGCATTTTATTATTAATTTTTGTTATTGTAGCTGTATACATTGTGAATCAGATAGCCTTTTTTCATGATAAGGAATTTGAAAGAGCAGTTAGGGATACACTTGAAGCACCATATATGTCATTTACGACGAAAAGAAACAAGCCGATATTAGGAATTATCTGGAAGAAAGACTTAGAAAACATAATAATGGTGTCATTAGATCTTAGAGAATATCATGTTAAAAATATAAGTGATATAAGGTATTTCAAAGATGTAGATTCAATTTGGCTTATTTATAGGAGTGCTTATGAGGGTGACACAAGTATATATGAAGAGGAAAATTTACTTAATAATATATATGTTGCTAAAAACTTTAAGAATTTAAGTATGATATCATTGTATCATGTAAAAGTAAATAAAGATATTAAGGCAATGTTTCCTAATGTAGATGTAGTTATTGAGTAAATGTCTTTTATATTTATTATCATCTGTATTTTGTTATTTATTGAGATACAGATGATAGTAGTGGTGTTTGTCAGAGTATGCCGGTTCAGTGTCCGGAAGAGTATTTGATTTAAGCAAAGGATAGAATAAATATAATGATTAGGAATTAGGTTTTATACAGATATCGTAGGTTTGCGTTATAGGCTAACACAGGCATTACCGGTATTCCTAAAAAGTGTGAGGTTTAAGATGAGCAGATATGATAGTGATAAAGAAAAATCACAGGAAGAATATGAATTAGCGCTAAAAGAATTTACTATTGAAAAAGAGGAGCGTGAGGATATCTATAGAGAGTGTAGAGAAATAGATAAAACATTGATAGATTGTTTAGGGTATTGTAATGAAACTGAACTTATGGAGGAGGAATTTATAGAATTTAAAAAACAAAGTGATAGAGAAATGCAGGAAATGGAAGATAAATTAATAAGCTTAAAAAAGAAAATCGAAGAATAATTTCTCAACGATTTTTCGACAGTGTGAAACTTCCATTTAAAATGAAGGAAATATAACCTCGATTAAAGACAGTATCGGAAATGCGAACTATTTTAAATATGGTGTAGGAAATACACTTGAAAAAGTGGTTGACGGTGACGGTCTGGTAAGTGAGTACAGTTACGATAAAATGTACAATCTTGTAGGAATAAGACAGTACAAAAAAGGTAATGAAAATGACTGTATGATAAGAAGCTATCATAGAAACAATATGGGCAGAATATTTAAAATAGAAAATGCCGACAGTACTTATAAAACTATGGATTATAACAGTCTTGGACAAGTGGTGAAAAATATTGATGAAGACGGTTTTAAAACAGAGCTGAAGTACAATGAAGCCGGACTTTTAACTTTGATGAAATGTTCTGACGGAAATTATGTAAACTATGAGTACGACGGTAACAGATTTTTGAAAGCCATATCAGGAAGCTTTGGAACTATGAGCTTTGAAAGAGATAAGAAAGGCTTGGTGAAAAAGGCTTTAACTACAGACGGACACAATATTGCTTACGAATATGATAAGTTCGGAAGAACTGTGGCTATAGTATATCCTGACGGTAAGAAGGTAGGCTATAACTATGATAAAAAAGGTAGACTTATAGAAACCGTTTCAGGAAATGAACATATCAGGTTGACTTATAACAGTTTGGACAGACTTGAATCAAGAGAGTATAGCGATGGAAGCAAAACATGCTATGAGTACAATGATATCGGAAGTCCGACAAAAATAACGCATATCAGTGATGAAAAAATCAATATGGAATATACTTATACATATGATTTGGTGGGAAATAAGACAGGTATAAGTATCAATAGGAACGGCAGTGTAAAGGATTACAATTATTCTTATGATGAGGTGGGAAGAATCACAAAAGTTGTATTGAACGGAAAAGTGCTAAGAGAATACGGCTATGATATCTTCGGAAACAGAACCGATAAAGTAGAATATTCCAAAGATGAAGTGATTACCACAAAATACATATATAAGGGAGGAAAACTCGCAGAAGAGCTTATATCTAAGAATAACAGTTTGATTCAAAAAAGGTATGAGTATGATAAGAGAGGAAATATTATCAAGAAGTTTTCCGGTGGTAAGCTTGAAGCAGAGTACAAATACAACGGATTGGGACAACTTATAAGTGTCATATCCGGTAAAAACAGTGTTACATATGAATATGACGGACTTGGTCACAGAATAGGTAAGACAGAGAGCAATGGAAGCGAGTCACATACTACAAGCTATGTAATTGATATCAGAAAAAAGACTGATAATATATTGTGGCAAAACAGTGATGGAAATGAGAGAAGTTTTGTATGGGATATTCAACTGATATCAGAGGTGGAGGATGATGACAGCGCCAATATCATATGTGATGAGCTTGGAAGTGTAATACTTGAAGGGGAGGAGCTTTTTGAGTACTCAGAGTTTGGAGAAGTGCTCGGAAGCAAACCAAAGAACTTCGGATTTGCCGGTCTCATGGTAGATGATATAAGCGGAAACTATCTTTCAGCTACAAGAATGTACGATGAAAATCTGGGAAGATTCCTTGGAAAGGATAAAATCAAGGGAGATCTAAGATATGGATTTACTCAGAACGAGTATACTTACTGCTATAATTCACCACTGATATTTGTGGACAGTACAGGAGAATCACCGGCTGCAAATGCACTTACCTCAGTCTTAGACACTACAGAGAATTATATAAGGTATGTAATGTTTTTAGGCATATATAGTGTAGTAGATGTAACTACTAAAAATATTAGAGCAGGTCTAAACTTAGTTCAGGATGAAGTGGTAGATGATATTGCAAACTCAGGTTATACCTATTGGAAAGAGAGAGTTGCAGACATTGAAAAAGATGCGATATCAAAAGATGTGTATAATAAAATCAAGAATATTCGAAAATTTGCTGAAGACAGTGGGCTCAGTGATAAATTAAATGAAATAACGAGAAGCAGTATTGCGGATGTAGTACTTAATAATTTTGACTTTTACAAGGATGATAAAGGAATTATTCATACAATAAGTCTTTGTTGGCAGTCGCATTGGGGATATAACAATTTTATTGATTTTGCATTTAATTCCTTTTCATCTATGAATAGAGGAAAGTTTAAATTTGGAAGTGGAGATGATGAGTTTACACTTTGGATGTGGAAAGGAGATTATTTTAACTTTGGAGCCGGAGGTGAAATTGGCATATACAAAGGTAATAAATGGCATGTAGATTGCTATACTCAGAGTAAACTTAAAATGAATTTGGATATAAGGCTAAAAGATGGTACACAGGTAATAGATTGGGATGCTAACGATTTATATCAGTGGTGGATAACAGGGTTTAATCCGGATAAAAGATTTCAAGATGTAAAGGCTGAAGATTTAGTAATGACAGGTATGGTTGACTTTAATGAGGAAAGAGTTATGTGGAAGGGGTTCGTACATACAGCAGAATTCGATGATCAAAATGTAGATAAGATAAATGATAACTGGTGCCTTGATTTTGTACATCGCAATGCTGTAATGAAATGGAAAGGAGGAAATAAAAACTGATGAAAATTAAAATTAGTATATTATTTTTAATAGCATGCCTGCTTACAGGATGTACGTCAGTAGTTGAAACTGTAAAATATATACATGATTCCGGTAAAATAGATAATTATATATATGGTGATGCAAAAGTGGCGAATGAATATATCGAAAAGATAGTACAGGCTTTAAATACTAATGATAGGGAGCTGTTAGCAAGCCTCTTTCCTGAGCATGCAAGGAGTAAGATAGATCATTTTGATGAAAAGATAGACTATATTATTAGAGAGAATGAGATTTGGCCGGGTTCGATAATAAGATATAAGCTTAATGAAGATAATAATTATCAATCAAGTTCCGACATGGGAAAAGTACAAAAGGTTATATATGCTAATACTACTATAGAATTTGCAAAGCCGAAAGAGAATGAATATAAAAAATTTGATTTAAGCATTGGAATGGAAATAGTTACTGTAGATGATTTTAATGAGAACAATGTAGGGATATCCATATTTGCTATTGGTGAGGGTGATTTTAATAAGGATGAAGTGGATAAAGAAAAAGATGGGTATGATATATATGCATTTGGACACTAATGATAGGAGATAAGAATATGGAAATTAAATCAAATATTGCCGGTATGGTAAATGCGGAGAATAATTATGATGTGTTTAAGTATAGGTTAAATTTAAGCAGGGAAGATTTAGTAAATATTCTAACAGATATTGATAATTATTGGATTGGAAGAAGTGGAGACAGCTTTAAATATATTTGTTGGTATTTAAAAATTTTATTGGATACAGGATATGAAGAATTGACCGGACTAAAAAATGAAATTACTGATTCAAAGAAATATATATATGATAATGACTATAATCTTTCGAATCAGATACAAAGTAAGGAGCATATAAAAGTATGAAAAAAATAATATTTCTTATTATTGCATCAGCGCTTTTAATATCAGCCTGCTCAAGTGTCAAAAATACAGTGGACGGTGCAAAGAGTGAGATTACAAAAAATGATAAGCAGCCTCCTGAGGAAAAAGAATATAAAGATAAGGTGATTGCTGCAATGGATGATCAAAATGCTAATGCACTGAAGGCACTGTTCTCAAAGAATGCAAGAGATAACATAGAAGATATGGACTTTAAAATTGCATTATTGCTTAAGAGGTATAAGGGAAAGTCAAAGAGTGTAAAGTATGACAGAAATTTTCCCGTAGTTACAGAAGACAAAGAAAAGGGAATAAAAAGGATTGAGACTTATTATGTTGTCAAGACAGATGGTGGTAATATAGATTTTATGTACCTTCAGGTTGTTGCCAAGGATGATGAGGATCCTGATGATGTAGGTATAAGCTCTATGATGTATTCGCCTGAGATTTGGCAGATTACTATGGATGACAGCAACAGAGGATATTATCTTTGGGTAGACAATCCGCTTTGGGCAGATTTTGTCCAGCCGGATGATGTTATGACTACAGAGAGCAGTAGGTAGGCAGATCTTTTGGAACTCCTATGAAAAAACACATAGGAGTTCTGTTGCTATACAAACAATATGTTAGGTAATATCAGGTACATAATTTAGATAAAGTATTGAAATATATTTTAAGAATTCAATAAAGCTATGAGTAGTTTACTTTGATAAAGAGGAGAAAAATGTGGAAAGGAGGAAATAAAACCTGATGAAAATTAAAATGCTAATGGGGATTTTAATATTAAGTTTACTTACAGGATGTACGTCAGTAGTTGAAACTGTACAATATATACATGACTCCGGTAAAATAGATAATTATATATATGGTGATGCAAAAGTGGTAAATAAGTATATAGAAAAGATAGTCGAAGCATTTAATACTAATGATAGGGAGCTGTTAGCAAGCCTGTTTCCTGAGCATGCGAGGAGTAAGATAGATCATTTTGATGAAAAGATAGACAGAATTATCAGGGAAAATGAAACATGGCCGTCTTCTATAATAAGGTATAAGCTTAATGAAGATAACAATTATCAATCAAGAGCTGACAGGGGTAAAATCTATAGAGAGGTATATGCTAATACGACCATAGAGTTCGCAGACCCTAAGGAGGGAGAAGTACATAGACCAAGCTTAAAGATTGGTATTGTAATAGTACCTGTAGATGATTTTCACGAAAATAATGTTGGAATTTCTATACTTGCAATGGGTTATGAAGGCTTTAATAAGGAAAATGTGGATAAAGAAAAAGATGGATATGATATATATGCGTTTGGACATTGATGATTATACTCTTTCAATAAGGGAAAACATAGGATCTCTTTTAATACACAAACAATATGGTAAAACTGTATGAAGTTTAACAGAAAGGAAATGTGGAAATGAATTATACATTATCATTTTACTTGGGAATATTTACAATAATATGCATGATTGTGGTGAGCAGAATAGCCTTTTTTAAGGATGAGGAGTTTCTCAGAGCGGTAAGAGATACTATGGGGAAAAATCGTATGTCTCTGGCAAATAAAAGAGAGAAGCCCATCAAGGGTATCATTTGGAAAAAGAATTTAAAGAAGATGAACTTCTTATCAATCAATTTTAAGGACTACCATGTGAAAGATGTAAGTGACCTTGAATACTTTAAGAATGTTGAGACAATTATCTTGACATATATGGGAGATAATGAGGAAGATATCGGCATGTATGATGAGGAACATGTCCTTGATAATCTGAATAAAGTAAGGGATTTTAATAAGCTGAGAAGAGTGCAGTTATATCATCTGAACGCAGATAAGAGTGTGAAGAATGAATGTCCGAGAGCAATAGTATATATAGACTAGTTTTTACGGTAAGGAGAGACATAGATGAAATTAGAGTATAAAAAACGGATATATTGGTTGCTTAGGTTTATACTTATTATATGTGTAATCAATGTACTGACCGGATTCTATGAGTTTTGTACTTCGAGCAAAAATGCAAATGCAAACCAAATCATATGGAAAGGCGAGAGGTACAATAAGACCGAGACAGGATATCACAGTATAGATGAGCTTAAGTATTTGGTGGATATGCCGACAGATTGTGACGTGAAAGATATCTGGGCGGTGGCAAGTTATTATGCAAAGGATGACAGTGAGTGTGGTACAAGACTGAAGGAACTTAAGGGTATATATGATGAAGGTGGAGCAAAGGCTGTAGTAGAGGATATCATGTCTAAAGATGTTGGAGATGATAAAAAGACTATGATGGAGTACCTGATAGTGGACGGTTGCCTAATAGAAAGCCTTGGTAACGACACGGAACTGCTTAATAATGTCCTTGAACACTGCTATGACAGAGACTATGGATTCCTTGGATATAAAAGATATATTGATATAGGAAATAAGCTCTATAAAAAGAACGGGAAGCTTGAAAGAATTATTGAAGCATTTGAAACTTTAAGCAAGTATACAATTGATCGTGCAATTGTGATGCCAAAATCAGAAGATGGGGATGAAAGTGCAACTGAAACGGTATACTATCATCGCATGATACAACTATTCCAGACATTCTCAAGCTTATCATATTTTGACGATAATCTTTTAGCGGCAAAATCATATCCCGGGATGGATAATAAGAAATATGTTGTGAAGGCAGCTATAACAAAACATTATGATATTATTTTAAGTTATAAAAAATATAAATCATTTATAGATCTTGGACATATCAGTATATATGGAAGATATAAGAATCTGAATATGATAATAAAGAGTGTATCAATTAGAGATTTGGATGATTTTGATATTACAAATTATATATCATTAAAAAGTCCTGCAACTTATATGGTAAATGATAAGTTAGTCAGTCTAAAAATTGTATCTGAAATTTTTAGACTTTGTGGTACCTATGTGATCGTATATGATTTGGATATACATACGCTCGAAGGCTTAAGCTACGGATTTTATCCTGTACTTCCGGTGTATAGTTACTTTGATATATACAATGTAGTTGCATCTCCTGACAGTCACTATGTAGATACAATAGAAGCTATAAAAAATTTTAATACAAATTTTTCAAAAGGCGGTTATCTGGAAGAATTTGCAAATGATGTAGGCTACGATGAAAATAACCCGGTAACATTGGAAAATTTCGGTGAGAAGATAGATGAACTTTGCAATATGGAAGAAAAAGTTAATAGATTTTTGTATATAGGATATAATATCAATATAGACAGTATTGTAAATGATTTTACCGGAAGAGAACCGTTGCATAAGAAAGATTAAAAGGGGATTTCCGAGAGCAATAGTGTTTATAAACCGGTTTTACGGTTAGGAGATACATATATGAAATTAGAGTATAAAAAGCGGATATATTGGTTGCTTAGGTTTATACTGATTGTATGCGTAGTCAATGTGCTGACCGGTATGTATGAAGTATTTACTTCCAACTATAATGTGACAGCAAACCAAATAATATGGAGAGGTGCAAGATACAACTGGTATGGAAATATATACCGTAATATAGACGAGCTTGAAAACTTATCCGAACTTCCAAAAGAGTGTGATATAAGGGATATTTGGGAGGTAGCAAGTTATTATGCAAAGGATGATGCCGAGTGTGAGTCAAGGCTTAGAGAGCTTGAAAATATATATAATGACCAAGGTGAAAAGCAAGTCATAGAAAATATTCTTGAGCATGATTTAGGCGATGATAAGAAAACAAGAATGGAATATCTTATAGTAGCAGGAATCCTGACAAAAGATTTAGATAAAGGCACAGAATTATTGAATACTGCATTAAACTATTGTTTTGACAGGGACCTTGGAGTGCTCGGTTATAAAAGATACATTGACATTGGAGATAAGCTGTACAGAAAAAATGAAAAAGTAGAAGAGTTAATTAAAGCGTTTGAAATTTTAAGTAAATATACGGTTGATTATATGTCGAGTGCAGAAAAGATATTGGATGAAGACCGTAGAGATACATATATAAGGCAGTATTTCAGCATGATACAGCTGTTTCAAACATTTTCAGGTATAGAATACTTTGATAATAATCTTATATCGGAAAAATTATATGGAGGAGATAATAAGAAGTATATTATAAGAGCGGTTAAAAGTGATAGTACTGATATTTCGTTGCATTATAGAATGTATAAACCATTTATAAAGTTGGGGAAATTAGAGATATATGGTAGGTATAAAAATTTAGATATGCGGGTATATGGTTTAATGATTGGAAGCCTGGATGATCGTGATGTAACAGATTATATTTCGCTGAAATATTTGTCAACGATGACATTTATTAGAAGACTTAATCATTTAGAAGCTACTTCTGATATTTTCGAACTTTGTGCCGCATATACACTTGTATATGATACAGATATACATTTGATAGAAGGAACAGCTTATGCTATTTACCCGACATATAAAATATTTGATTACCATGGTTATAAAGATATGGTTGATACAAAAGACGCTATAAGAAATTTCAACGCAAATTTTTCAAAAGGCGGATATTTTGGTGAGTTTGCAAAAGAGGTGGGATATGATGAAAACAATCCTATTACTGAAGAAAATTTTGGTGAAAGATTAGTTGAAATATTTGACATGCGATATAGATGTTATGAAGTTTTAGGTGAAGAATATGGTTATGATATTGACTGTATTACATTAGACTTGAGTGGTAAAGAACCGTTAAAAAGAAAAGAGTAAAGGGAGAAGATTATGGCGGAATATACTATGGATGACAGCAACAGAGGATATTATCTGTGGGTAGACAATCCGTTTTGGGCAGACTTTGTCAATCCTGATGATGTTATGACTACAGAAAGTGAAAAGTAATACTATTGTTTAGAGCCCCTATTTGAAAGGGTATGGGGGTTCTTTTAATATATAAAAATATTGAAATATAGCAAAAATATTTATAAAATAAACATATAATAATAACTGAAATGTACGTGATTTTAAACAGGAGGAAGAATTAAATATGAGCTACACAATAACATTTTATTTAGGCATATTTATAATTATTCTAATATTTTTAATGGAGAGAGTAGCATTTTTTAAGGACGAAGAATTCTTGAGGGCTGTGAGAGATACTATGGGTAAAGATCGTATATCTTTGGCAAAAAGACGAGAAAAGCCAATAAAGGGTATTATCCGGAAGAGTCCTTTGAGGAAAATAAAATTTCTGTCTATAAATTTTAAAGACTATCATGTGAAAGATATTACTGATTTAGGATATTTTAAGAATGTTGAAACTATAATACTAACATATATGGGTGATGATGAGGAGGATATAGGCACATATGAAGAAGAGAATGTACTTGATAATTTGCATTTTGTGAAAAATTTTAAGAACTTGAGAAGAGTACAGTTATATCATCTAAAGATAAATTGTGATGTAAAAGCTGTATGCCCAAATGCAAAAGTATTTATAGACTAGTTTTAGCATTAAGGAGGGATTTGCGTGAAGTTAAAGTACAGAAATAGAATATATATTGCCTTAATATTGATACTTGTTGTATGTATAATCAATGTATTGACAGGCATGTACGAACTAATGTCTTCAGACTATAATGTGATAGCGAATCAAATAATATGGAACGGAGCAAGATATAACAGGGATGAAAATGAATATAAAAGAATAGATAATCTTGAAAATATAGTAGAAATTCCAAAAGATTGCGATGTAAAAGATATATGGGCAGTGGCAAGTTATTATGCAAAGGATGATGTCGAGTGTGATGCGAGATTAAAAGAACTTGAAAAAATATATGATACCGAGGGGAAGAAGGCTACTGTAGAAAATATTTTGTCCCAAGAATTAGGCAACAATAAAAAGACTGTTATGGAGTATCTGATAGTAGACGGTATTTTGATATCAAGCTTAAGAGAGGATGAGAAACTACTGAATACTGTGCTTGAATACTGCTTTGACCGTGACTATGGATTTTTTGGGTATAAGAGATATATCGATATCGGAAATAAGCTGTACAGAAAAAATGAAAAGCTGGAAGAGATTATTAAGGCGTTTGAAATTTTAAGCAAATATACGATAGACCGTGCAATTGCGATTCCTGAAGCAAAAGATGAGGATGAAGGTGCGGTAGAAACGGGATATTATCATGGTATGATACAACTATTTCAGGCATTTTCGAGTATGTCATATTTTGCTGATGATCTTTTATTGGAAAGGTCGTATCCGCACGGTGATAATCGGAAATATATTGTCAGGGCAACTATAAAAGAAGATTATGATATTGTCTTATCATACAAGAAGTATAAATCATTTATAAACCTTGGAAATATCAGTATATATGGTAAATATAAAAATTTGAATATGATTGTGCAATATACGGGTTTCGGTTATTTGGATTATCGAGATATTGAAGAGAATATAGAGTTTAGAAGTATTGCAATTAGAAAAGTATATGATAAGTTATTCGAAATAGATATTATGTCAGATCATTTTGGATTGCGTAGTACATATGTGCTTATATATGATACGGATATGAATACAATAGAGGGGTTCAGCTATGGTATTTATCCGGGATTTGCTCTTTTTAATGAAACCAATACAGACACTCCGGAGGCTATAAGAAATTTCAACACAAATTTTTCAAAAGGCGGTTATTTTGGTGAGTTTGCAAATGAGGTGGGATATGATGAAAACAATCCGCTTACTTTAGAAAACTTTGGTGAGAGAATGGATGAAATATGGGATATGAATAAGAAAACTTTAAAAGTATTGGGAAAAGACTACAATATCAGTATGGAAATGATTGTAATGGACTTGAGTGGGGAAGAACCGTTAAAAAGAAAAGAGTAAAGGGAGAAGATTATGGCGGAATATATTATGGCCTTTGATGCAGGCACTACAAGCAGCAGATGTATCATATTCAATCGAAAAGGTGAGATATGTGAGTCGGCACAAAAGGAGCTGACACAGCATTATCCGAAGCCGGGTTGGGTGGAGCACGATGCGGATACGATATGGTCTACACAGCTGAGTGTGGCGGTGGAAGCTATGGCAAAGCTTGGAATAAGTGCTGCCGATATTGCAGGTATCGGCATCACAAACCAAAGAGAAACTACTGTAGTATGGGATAAGGAAACGGGTATTCCTGTATATAGGGCAATAGTCTGGCAGTGCAGAAGAACTGCGGATTATTGTAATGAACTTAAAAATAACGGATACACCGATATGATTCGTGATAAAACGGGTCTGATGCCGGATGCATACTTTTCGGGAACAAAAATAAAGTGGATACTTGACAATGTGGAAGGTGCAAGACAAAAGGCAAAAGAGGGAAAGCTTCTATTCGGTACGGTTGATACATGGCTTATTTGGAAGCTTACAGGCGGCAGAGCACATGTGACAGATTATTCCAATGCATCAAGAACCATGCTTTTTAATATACATACGCTTACATGGGATGATGATATATTAAAACTGCTTGATATACCTAAGTCTATGCTGCCGCAGGTCAACGAGTCGTCATATGTATGTGGTGAGTCGGACTTGGCATTTTTCGGAAAGAGTATACCTATAGCAGGTGTGGCGGGAGACCAGCAGGCGGCGCTTTTCGGACAGACTTGCTTTGAGGTAGGTGAGGCAAAGAGTACATACGGTACAGGTTGCTTTTTGCTTATGAATACAGGTGAAAAGCCTGTTAAATCAGACAACGGATTGGTAACTACCATTGCCTGGGGACTTAACGGAAAGATAAATTATGCTTTGGAGGGTTCGGTTTTTGTAGCCGGAGCTTCAATACAGTGGCTAAGGGATGAGATGCGTCTTATTGATTCTTCTGCCGACTCCGAATATATGGCTATGAAGGTCAATGACACTCACGGTTGCTATGTTGTGCCTGCATTTACCGGACTTGGTGCACCGTACTGGGACCAATATGCCAGAGGTACCATTGTCGGCATTACAAGAGGGGTGAATAAGTATCATATTATAAGGGCGACATTAGAGTCTATGGCTTATCAGGTGAGAGATGTGCTTGATGTAATGGAGAAGGATTCTGATATTGTACTGAAGGTTTTGAATGTGGACGGAGGTGCAAGTGTAAACAATTTCCTTATGCAGACACAGGCCGATCTTTGTAATGTACCTGTAGAAAGGCCGAAATGTGTGGAGACTACCGCAATCGGAGTGGCTTATCTTGCAGGACTTGCCGTAGGATTTTGGGACAGTATTGATGATATAAAGAAAAGCAGAAGTATTGACAGGACATTTATACCGAATCTTTCGGATGAGGTAAGGTCTGAGAAGATAAGGATGTGGAAAAAGGCTGTAAAATATGCCTTTGGATGGGCAAAAGAAGATTAGTATAAAAAGGCATTGATTTAGTGTGAAAAATCAATGCCTTTAAGTATTGGCTTATTGCTTGGAGATTAAATTTTGCTGGAATTTTTTGCTGATTTCCATGATGTCTTTGATAAAGTCGATGGCGCTGTCTGTATATTCCTTGTTTTTTACGATGGATTTTACTTTTGATATTACGATATCCTCTCTGTTTTGATTCAGAATGGGAAGATTATTCTTTATTTTGTATTCTGCAATATCATTTACTACATCCATTCTCTCTTCAAAGAGCGCTATAAGTTCTTTGTCTATGGTATCAATTCTTTCACGTAGATTTTCTAATTCATTCATAAGTACTCCTTAATTTAAATAAAGCTTTAACTGAATCTATTTTGACTTATTTGATAATAAAAGTAAATATAAGATTTTAATATTTTAAAGATAATTAACACAAAAAGCAGTGACGGTTCATATTTAATTGTGTACAATGAGTTTTTATGATGATATAATATGAATCTGTAAATTTGACAAGTTTTGATTAATTTGAAAGAAGGATATTATGACTGAGGAAATAAAGAATATTTTTATGGAAGCACAAAAGGGTGAGCTTGATGCTGTTATCATGTATAACATGCTGGTAGATGCTATGGGAAGTGAAAATAAGGAAATAGCAGAGAGTCTTCGTAAGATTGCTAAGGATGAGGGAAAGCATGCAGCAATATTTAAGAAACTTACAGGAGAGGCGGTAGTACCTGATGATGCACAGGCGAAGTATGTTTGTGGGCTTTTACCCGCTATAGGTGCAAAAACATTGTTTGCAAATATGGCAAAGGGTGAGTATGATTCTATAGAAAAGTTTAAGGTTCTGCAGGATGAATACCCGGAGTTAAGAGTAATTGTAGAGGATGAACCGAAACATGGAGATGCACTTATTAAGATGAGTGAAATTACAGGTTAATAATGTATAGTAATAAATTCTGCCTGATTTAAGGCAGTTTTTTCATTTGACAAAAGCGGAAAAATAAATATAATTAAACCATGGAATACAAAAAATTAAATTTTAAACAATTAGTAGCGGATGACATACAAAAGTATGCAGGGTTTTATGGACTCAGGCCCAATAAGACCTGTGACAGTGTAGAGCTTGAGAGTTTTATATGGAAAGATTATTATAATGTGCGAGCAACTATCGCAATGAGAGACGGTAAGGAGGTCGGACTTCTTTGGCTTATGGGAGATGAGGACAGGCCTTTTGCAGCTATGCCGCTTTGCAAAGAAGAAGACCTTGAGTACTGTTTCAATTTAATGGTGGAGTATTTTAATAAAGAGCTTGACCTGCCTTTAAAGATTCACTTGGCGGATGAGGAAGGAATAAAAGTATTGAATTTGCCGGAGGATAAATTTATAGTAAGGCAGGAGGAGGATGCAAAGGACTATCTCTATGAGGGAGATAAGTTGAGGAATCTTTCCGGAAAGAAGCTTCACAAGAAGAAAAATCATTACAATAATTTCCTTAAGACTTACGGTGACAGATATGAGTACAGAGTACTTGGATGCAATCCTACAGACAGGGACGATGTTTTCAAGTTCTTGGATAAGTGGAGAGAGAAAAAGGGAGAGGAAGTTGAAAAGCACCTTGATCCTGAGGTGGAAGGAATACATGATATTTTGCTTCACTGTACAAAGTTAAACATCAGAATGGGAGCAATATATATTGACGGCGAGATGGAGGCGTTTTCTATAGGAAGTTATAATAAGCTTGAAGATATGGCTGTAATACATATCGAGAAGGCAAACCCTGAGATAAACGGTCTGTATCAGGCCATCAACAAGGAGTTTTTGGAGCATGAGTTTCCGAATGTCAGCCTTGTAAATCGTGAGGACGACCTTGGACTTGAGGGACTTCGCCGTGCAAAGCAAAGCTATTATCCGGTGGACTATGCAAGAAAGTATTATGTTGAACAAAAAAGGTAATATATGATAAAGTATTTGAAAAAAGAAGAAAAAGTACTTACAAAGCCTCTGTATAAGGAGGCTTTTTTTGAAGATTCCGATAATTTTGTAGAGTACTATTATAATGAAAAGACAAAGGACAACAGGATTTTGGCGGATATAGAGGGTGAGAGTATAAAATCTATGATTATGCTGAACCCTTATATGGTATCGGTCTTAGGAAAGAAATACGGCCTTGATTATATAGTGGCGGTTGCCACAAAGAAGGAGTATAAAAGGCAGGGATATATGAGAAGGCTTCTTGACAAAGTTCTCATTGATATGAACAGTGAAAAGGTTCCTTTTACCTACCTCATACCGGCAAATAAGGACTATTATCTGCCTTTTGATTTTGCATTTGTCGCAAGGAAAAATGTTTATGATGTAGATTTATCCTCTTTTAAAAAGTCTGTATTAAAGGGCGTAAAGTCTGAGTCTAAAGAGGCTTGTAAGATTCTTAGATTTATAAACAATGAGGTTTCAAAGGACAATGATGTATATACATATAGGGATATGCATTATTTTGAGAGGGAGTTAAAAGAGATAGCTTCCGAGAACGGGTTTATAAATATCTACCGTGGAGGTGATGAAATCGTGGCCTATGAGTCTTTTTGGGGGCTTGAAAAGATTGAACTGAAAGAGAGAATAGTCTCATCAAGTATTGCAAAGAGAGAGTACGGCAAAGAGAATATAATGGTAAGAATCACAGATGTGGCAGAGCTTTTGTCAAATTTCAGATCAAACAAGGATATAGATATAATTATAAAGATAAATGACAATATTGTTGAAGCGCAGAATGCCTGCTTTAGAGTACAGATGGGTAAAGATTTCGCAAATGTATGTAAGATATCCGATGCAAAGGATAGTGCTTTTGTTGAGTTTGATATTGCGGATTTTACAGCTTTTATTTTCGGCTATATTGATGATGTAAATTTTAATATTGTAAATTTTGTAGACAAATCTATTGCAAAAGATTCACTTGATTCTATAAATAAAATCAGTGGAATATTTATAAATGAACTTGTATAATAGGCGTTGATGCATAAAAGCTTGTAAGAGGAAATATTGATTTGATTATAATGTTAAGAAGCTTTACTTTATTATGCAGATAGGAAGAAGGGTGTAGAATGAAAAATCCATTACATTATCAAATATCTGAGTATGACTGCGGTCCTACATCAATGCTCAATGCACTGAGCTTTCTATTTGAGAGAGAGGATATCCCGCCGGAGGTCATCAGAAACGTTATGCTTTATACACTGGATTGTTACAGTAATGAGGGGCATCCGGGTAAGAGCGGTACGTCACCGATGGCAATGATGTTTTTAAGTAATTGGCTCAATAGGTTCAGAGATATTAAGCAGCTTAATGTTATATGTGAATATATTACAGGTGAACAGGTCTTTATCGGTGAGACAAGTCGTATAAATGATGCTCTTACAAGAGGCGGTGCCGTTGTGGTAAGGCTTTTTTATGACGTGCCTCATTATGCGCTGCTTACCGGCGTGGATGAGAACAACATCTATATGTTTGACCCTTATTATGAGGATGAGTTTACAGATGAGCACTGGTCACAGTTCATACCGGAGGGGGATGTGGAGCTTGTGCTTGATCAGCCGCTTAGGTATAATCGCATTGTACCTTTCGGCTACTTTAACAGAGAAGAGGACTTACTCTACGCCCTTGGAAAGTTTGAAAACCGTGAGGCGGTAATACTTTATAACGAAAGAACTGAAAAGACTCCGGAGAAGACGATAGAGTACTTTATATAATATAATTCAGGCAGTTAATCTAATGATTGGCTGTCTTTTTTAGAATTACTACCAAAGTCCGAAAAAATGTACAGCATGTCTGATATGATAATTACAGTATATATTAACGGAGGTAATTATGTCCGGATTAGCTAATATTGTGGTGTATGAAGAGAACAAGGGGATTTTAAAGAACAACGGATTTTATAATGACGGGAGGTGGCTATAAAAGCGGGGCTTGCGCACAGGAAGAGTGTCTCTGCAGGCAGAGTACTTTGTATGAATCTATAAGGTCACCCAAGGCTTCCGGGATGTATAAGTATAATTTTAAATTTGGAACGGCATTTGATTCCGATTATATGCTTCTGTCACCTGTGGTAGATGTATTTAGAAATAACCTTATACCACATCCGTTATGACTATTCCTGCACCGAATCTGTTTGACAGGGCATATGGACAGTCAAAAGAGGCCCTTGATAGGGTGATGAAGAAAAGGATTAGACAATATCTGTACTGTGCTGCAAGATTCGGATACAGAACAATTACATTGGGAGCATGGGGTTGCGGAGTATTCGGACATGACGCCCACAATGTTGCAGGATATTTTAAGGAATTGCTCGTTGAAGAAAAAATGTGGAAGCTGTTTGATAAAATTATATTTGCTGTTTATGGAAGAGGAAACAGCGAGTATAACTATAAAATGTTTAAAGAGGTATTGGGAGAAGTCAGTAAAAGTAGCACACATGTGGACGCATTATGAGGGAATAAAATAATAATTGAAAAATACAATCTTTGTGATACAATAGTCCTTAACAATATATGTTAAAGTTTTGACATAGTTTCAAAGCTTGGCGGTTTTAATGGAGGTTTTGTTATGAAACGTTTAAGAATGATGCGTGCACCACTCAAGTATGTACAGGGAAAAGGAGCTTTGCTTCAGTTTCGTAAGGAAATGGAGTATATGGGAAAGAGATGGTTGTTTGTCTGTTCAAACAGCGGTTACAACAGCTGCCATGAAGATTTGGAAAAGAGCTTTGAAGGCGAAGATGATTATCGCAGATATGAAGTCTTTGGAGGAATGTCAAGTATCAGCGAGATAAAGAAAATGCAGGATATTGTTGAAGCTGATAAGATTGATGTTGTTGTTGCGGTAGGCGGCGGTTCGGCAGTGGATGCGGCTAAGGCAACAGCATATTACATGGGTAAGAGAATAGTTATAATACCTACAGTTGCAGCTACAGATGCACCTTGTACAGGACTTTCCGTTATATATAATGATGACGGAAGCTTCAATAAATATTTATTCTATCCGCAAAATCCGGATGCGGTACTTGTAGACAGCAGTGTTATAGCTAAAGCACCTGTAAAGTTTTTGATAGCCGGTATGGGAGACGCTCTTGGAACATACTTTGAAGGAAGAGCTTCACTTCGTACAGAGTCACCAAGTTTGGAGAGTGGCGGTATTACAAGAGCAGGCATGGCGATTGCAAAGGCTTGCTATGATACCTTAAGAAAATACGGAAAAGCGGCCATAACTGCCTGTGAGAATAATGTTGTTACCCCTGCTTTGGATGCAATTATAGAGGCTACAGTTTATCTTTCAGGTGTAGGAGCAGATAATGTAAACTGTGCGGCTCCTCACTCATTCTACAACGGAGTTACTTCACTTGGCGGACATGAGGCATATCACGGTAATTGTGTGGCATTCGGTACTTTGATACAGCTGACACTTGAGTGTGCAGATAAGGCCGAGTTTGAGGATATACAGAATTTCTGCCTTGAAGTAGGACTGCCTATTACACTTGCAGAGCTTGGAGACTTTACAGATGAGGATCTTCATACTATAGCAAAGAATGCTTGTGTAAAGGGAGAAACAATACATAATCTTGCAGGAGACGTAACACCTGATGAGTTGTATGCGGCTATTATAGCTACAGATGCTTTAGGTAAGGCAAGACTTGGCAAGTAATCTATTTAATGGATAAGTGGCTGTTGCCGGATAGATATTTTATCTTTTTGGTGGCGGCTTTTTTATGTTCTTTGTCAAATACTGGGGTGGGAGGTAAAATGAAATCAAAGCATGATGTAATAGTAATAAGACCGGGTTTAGTATATTTGTTTTTCAGTTTTATGCCTATAGTTTTAGGAATTACATATTTTTGGGTATTAGGCAAAGCTTTACCGTCAGATAATCCGGAGGTGGACAAGATGGCAAGGTGGATATTGCTATTATTTTTTTTGACTGTCGGATTAGTATCGGGATTATATGCGTTGCTTACCAAGATAAAAATTGACAATGAGAAAATAGAAATAACAAGGTTTCCTCTAAAAAAAAAGAATATTTTTGGTTTGATATAACTACTGCAAAGATTATAAATGAGGCATTGGCTTACCCATGTGTGATATATACAGCAGAAAAAAGAATAGCAAAAGTACCAAGGGCATATATAGGCTATGAAAAGCTGCTAAATGAGCTAAGCAAAAGAAAAATTATTGAGGAAGATGATTTGTACCTGGAAGCCAGAGGAATGTTGGCATTTGATAAGCTAAAACTTAGAGATCTCTTTAGAAGGTAGTGGGAATAGGGTTAAAGTATAATAAAAATAGATAGGAGAATAGCATAAAATGAATGATAACAAAAAAGAAACTATTTGAAATGATCTTGAAAATTTTATAAAAGAAAAAAAGAATGGGGAAGTATTGTATTTGGGTGATGATACAGAAAGATTTATTTTGGGAGAGTCCGGAGCAAATCCTATTATATGCTTTGGAATAAATCCAAGTACAGCTAATGATGAAAAGGATGATCCAACTATTTCAAAAATAAGAAAAATTGCATCAGAAAATAATTGTGACGGTTGGATAATGTTAAATCTTTATCCGCAAAGAGCGACAAATCCTAATGATATGCATAAAAAAGCTGATAATGATTTGAAGATAAAAAACTATGAAGTTATAAGAAGTGTTTTTAATATATATCCTAATGCTTTAACCTTGGCTTCTTGGGGGAACGCCATAGAGAAAAGAAAATATTTGAAAGATTGCTTAAAGGAAATTCTAGCTATTGACCCGGATAGGAAGTGGGTATGCCGTGGTAAACTAACAGTGAGGGGGAATCCAAGGCATCAATTATATGTACCCAATAATACCAAATTACAAGATTTATATTTTAGCTTAGAGGGAAAAGTTTTATGTAGCAAAGATTGAAAAAATAATGGTGTATAGATGTATACAATTATTGATAAATAATGTATATGAAAATTTGAACTTAGAAAATAGTAGTATATAAAATAGATATTATTAGAGGAGGAGCATAGTGACTGACTATAAAAATATTCTAAATAAATCTGAATATGATTTTATAAATAAAGAGGAGGCGTTAAATAATATCAAAGAATAAAAAACTTGTTATAAGCTTACTTGTAATAGTTGTACTGATGGCAATAGTGCCTTTATTTATGCTTAAGAATGCCGAATTTGGCGGTTCTGATGATGCCGGAAGTGAAGTGGTTTCAGAAATATAGGGCGGAGAATATGAGCCGTAGTTTAATCCGGTTATAGAAACCGTCTTAGGAAAGGAACTTCCGGGAGAATTTGAAAGTCTGCTTTTTTGTGTACAGACAGGTATAGGTGTAGGCGTCTTCGCATTCTTTATGGGAAGATTTGTAGAAAGAAAAAAACAGGAAGATAAGAAAAAATGATGAAAGGCTGCTGCTTTGTAAGATGGATTGCAAGGCGGCAGCTTTTAAGTAACGGAATAAGCCGGTATGGATTTTTTTCAAATTTTTGTTTTAAATTTTTTATGTTAATGAATGTGAAAGAGGAGAATCGGCATATTTTGAGATTGTGTAAGTATATGTATGCAAGAGAAGATATGCAGTACACATAGAGTTTTAAGAAGATAATTTAAAATTATATTGCAGTTTATTAAAAAATCACTTTGTTCAATAAAGCTGATAATTTTCAGCAAAATCGTGATGAATATTAATAAAAGATTTGATAAAATATAAGTATCAAGGCAGTATTATTAAAATATAATTTACATTATATAGCCTTGTCGGTTGTTGTAATAAAGAGGTCAATGCTATAAAGTATGTTGGCGGATTTATACAACTAAGCTTTAGCTTTGAGCCGAGTGGCCGAATAAAACTGAAAGTATGTGGATTTTACTGCTAAAAAGCGTTTAATGAAGGGGGCGGAAGATGAAAACGAAGGATAGTAAAATAGTGATAAGACCGGGTAAAAAATATCTGATTTCAATATTTTTATGTATATACATTACTCTTATGATGATTTGGGTTTTATGTAAAGTAGGCCCATCAGAAATTCTGGAGACGAAGGGGGCGGGTGTGTTGCCGATGCTATTATTAAGTTCAAGTCTCGGAATATATTTTTTATTATTTGTTTTATTTACAAAAACAGAAGTAAGCGATAAAAAGATATTAATAAATCAGTTTCCGTTTAAAAGAAGTGAGTATTTATGGAGTGAGATAAGCCACGCAAAGATTATAGGTGAAGCCTCTGAATATCCGTGTGAAATCTATTCAGGAGGAAAGAGAATATTAAAAATACCGAGAAATTATTTTGGATATGAGAGGTTGTTTTATGAATTGGATAAAAGAAATATTCTCCGGAAAGATGATTTTTATGTAGCTGCCAAGGTAGCGTTGGAGATAGATAAAAGAAGACGGCAAGATTAGTACAAGTAAAGCATGTGATTATTGTATAGGGGTATAAGAAAGTAAGAATTAGAGGTGGTGGAATGCGTTCGAAAACGGTTCGATAAGAGAAGAGCTGGGTATTATTATGCCAATATTGCACGAAAATGGAATGATTACAATAATTATAATATTATGTTAGATAGTTCGACTCCTGTAATTGACGGATGTGCTACGGTACTGAAAGGTTTGCTTTCTTATTAGATGCTCTGTAGAAGGGCACTATGTCTGAAAAAATAGGTGTGTGTAAAATCAATATAGCATTAAGGAAAGTCAGAAATGGGTTATTCATTTTTGACTTTTTTAATACAATAATCAGCTTTGCATTATAGCTTATATGCTTTAGAATAAATATAGAAATAAAAAGATAAGGCTTAGAGATATTTTCAGGAGGAGTCATGACTGACTATAAAGAGATTTTAAACAAACCCGAATATGATTTTATAAATAAAAATGAGCATCTCGGAAAGCATGTGATTTTGCTTGGGCTTGCGGGAAGCTATGCATATGGGACAAATATAGAAAGCAGCGATATAGATATAAGAGGAATTACACTTAATCAAAAATCGGATCTTATAGGACTTACACAGTTTGAACAGTATGTGGATGATAATACCGATACAGTTATCTATGCATTCAATAAAATGGTGAATTTACTTTTGAGTTGTAATCCGAATACAATAGAGTTGCTTGGACTTGCACCGGATAATTATCTCTATCTTAATGATATCGGAAAAATGCTTCTTGATAATAAACGATTGTTTTTATCAAAAAGAGCTATTCAGTCATTTGGGGGCTATGCGGATGCGCAACTTAGAAGATTACAGAATGCACTTGCCAGAGACACATTTCCACAAAGTGAAAGGGAACAGCATATTTTTAATTCTGTAAAGAATGCAATGTACAGTTTTAACTCAAGTTATAAGAACTTTGAAAACGGAAGTCTGGAAATTTTTATAGATAATGCGGTTAATCCGGAGCTTGAAACTGAGATATTTGTCAATGCCAAATTGAGTCACTATCCGTTAAGAGATTATGCAAGTATGTGGAATACAATGTCAAACGTTGTAAAAGACTATGATAAAATCGGCAAAAGAAATAAAAAGAAAGATGATCTTCATTTAAATAAGCACGCCATGCATCTTATGAGATTATTTATGATGGCTATTGATATACTGGAAAAGGGAGAAATCAATACATACAGAGAAAAAGAACATGATTTATTGATGGATATCCGCTTTGGAAAGTATCAAACAGATGAGGGAACTTTTTCGGACAGCTTCTATGATATGATGAGAGAGTATGAAAAGAAACTGCATTACGCTTCCAAGCATACGCAATTACCGGATGAACCGGATTTTAAAAGTGTGCAGGAATTGGTTATGACAATAAATGAAAGGGTGATTCGTGATGAGATATGATAATTATAAAGAGAATATAGAAGAGCTGATTCTTTATAAAATAAGAGAAATAGAGGAAAAAGAGAATATAAAAGTGCTACACGCTATTGAATCGGGAAGTAGAGCTTGGGGCTTTGCCTCGCCTGACAGCGATTATGATGTAAGGTTTATCTATGTTCGTAATAAAAACTTTTATTTATCCCTTAGAGAGAACAAGGACTTTATCGATTGGGAATTAAATGAGGTGCTTGATATCAACGGATGGGATTTTAAAAAGGCATTAAAGCACTTTCATAAATCAAATGCTACATTATTTGAGTGGAGCAATTCTCCTATTGTGTATTATACAACGGATGTTTGGAAGGAGCTTTACGACAGAACGGCATGCAAATACTTTGCATGTAAATCTGCACTTTATCATTACTACGGTACGGCAAAAAAGAACTACTACGATTACCTATGTGATAACATGGTAAAATATAAAAAGTATTTTTACGTGCTGAGACCTATTCTTGCCTGTAAATGGATTGAAGAAAAGAAATGCCCACCGCCGGTACTTTTTGATGAATTGGTTAATACCGTTCTTGAGGAAGATATGAAGACAGCGGTAGAGGATTTGCTTGCAAAGAAGGTAAAAATGTCCGAATCAGAAAAAGGCCCAAGGGTTGAAGAGATAAATAATTATATAGAAGAGAAGTTGGAATATTATAAGTCGACCTTGGAAACAATGGAGGATGACAGGAATACCGACTGGGATGCGCTGGAAGAGGAGTTTAGAGGGGTGGTAGACAGTATTTAGTTCGTAAATGTCGGCATTTTCTGATATAATTACTATGTATGTTTATTGGGAGGTGATATTCATTAACGAGCTAAAAATCAGGCAATTATGTTATAACATGAATATTGGTTCTACAGAACCTAAATTTGCAATTTTAGAAGATGGAACACAGGTTGTTACAAAATTATATAATGGCCCGGAAGGAAATCTGGTGCTCTTTAATGAGTATTTATGCTATCGTTTGGCTATTTTATTGGATATTCCGATGCCGAGAGCAGGTGTTTGCATTTTAGACAGTTCTTCAGAAATACAAGATGAAGAACTTGCTACTCCGCTTAATTATGGAAAAGCTTTTTTCTCGGAATATATGCCAAAGGTTACAAAACTACTTCCTACCATTATTAGTAAGATGAGAAATAAAGAGGATTTTGTAAAGATTCTACTATTTGATCATGTTATATTTAATACAGATAGAAATCCCGGAAATCTTTTAGTACGATTTTGTAAGGGCGATATTTCACTAAAAGTAATAGACCATACACATGTTTTTATTAATCAAACATTTTGGGATGCAAGTTGCTTGAAACGAGCAATGGAAGAAAATGATTTATTAGACACGAAGGTATTGGAGTATAATTCCTACTTGTATGAAATGTTTTTTGAAAATTTTTCTGTTAGAAAGGAGATGTTGGAAAAGGAAAGTTCAGTCTTTAAAAGCAAGATTAATCATGATATAATAACAGAACTCATCGACATTATTCCGGAAGAATGGAGACCGAAACAGAAAGATATTGATGAACTTATAAATTATATTCTATATAGAGTCGATAATTTGGATGTGATAATATCCACAATTTTGACATATAATAATAGATAGGGAAGGAGGAAATATAATGTACAACATTGAATATGCAGCATTGAATTATTATCATTCACCTATATCAGATGAGTGCTTGTGTATAGGTGTGTTATTTCACAATGTAACAACAGGACAACGTGATTTCAAATATATCTCCAATTTCCAACGGTTTCATGCTTTTGATGATGAAGCGGATATTGATTTTGTTAAACTCTATTTACGAGGTATTAAGGATGAAGTTGAAACTTCTGTCTTTAATTTTAACAAAGAGTTTGAGCTTGCTTCATATGTCAAAGTGTATGCGAATGAATTTAGATTCTCATCAGTTAGAACTCTTACAGTTAATGAAAATGAGAACTATGTTGAGGATTTATCGAAAGTATATTTGAAATATGATTTAGCAAGATCACAGAGATTAAACGGCAATGAGGAAAAGAAATTAATTCGTAGAGTGCTTGAATCAAATAATCTTGAATATACTACTCAAAAAGTTGATGGTCCATATAGCGATGAAATTTCCTTTGATTATCAAGTTGGAAATGTATGTATTAAGATGTTTTCATTTAAAGGGAAAAACTTAAAGCGAGTTATCGGAAGTGCAAGACAATGGTCTTTTGTAGCTGACGAGTTGGGGGAACAAAAGAGAGTGCTGTTCATATATGATTCAGATTATGAAGATATGGGCAATCTCGATATAATTATTAAGATACTATCAAAGAATGCAAAGGTTCTGAAATTGGATGATGGAATGGATTATATTTTGAATCAGTGTTTGTAGAGTCAAAGCCGTAGATGATGTGTCTGCGGCTTTATTACTTATATTCCTGAAAACCTCGCAAATGGGGCAATACAGGGCAAAAAGGAGTAAATAAAACTATGATAAAAGTACTTTTTATCTGCCACGGCAATATCTGCCGTTCACCTATGGCGGAGTTTATAATGAAAGACAAGGTAAAAAAGCTTGGGATTGAGGATATGTTTAAGATAGCCTCAGCAGCTACAAGCTCTGATGAGATATGGAACGGTGTGGGCAATCCGGTGTATCCGCCTGCAAAGGATGAGCTGAAGAAGCACGGTATAGCATGTCCCGGTAAGAAGGCAAGACAGATGGTAAAGTCCGACTATGAAGAATACGACTACCTGATAGGAATGGACGATGCCAATATAAAAAATATGAAGAAAGTTTTTGGAAGGAATGATAAAGTATATAAACTTTTGAGTTTTACAGGAAGTGATGAGTCGGTATCCGATCCGTGGTATACAGACAGATTTGATACAGCTTATAATGATATAGATAGAGGAGTGGACGGATTTTTGAAGTTTTTGGAGGAGAAAAATGTCATCAATTAAAAAAGTATTGATAATAAAGGTAGTATTGGCAGCTGTTTGTATTGCGGCAGGCTTGATATCGTTTTTTGTGCTGGCAGGCATTTTCAGCAATGTAGATTTTTATGCGGATACTATAAGCGCGCTTGATAAGAGCAGGAGCAAGGTGATGGAGCTTGTGGCTGCAGCGGTAGCGTCATCTTCCGCCATAACACTTTTGCCGGGAGATATAGGCACTCCGGTTGCACAGGAACTTGCAGAGATGAGTAAGTATTTTTTGATTGTACTTTGTGCCATCTATCTTGAAAAATTTTTGCTGACAGTAACAGGAATGGTTGCATTCAAGTATATCATTCCGGTTGCCTGCCTTTTGTTTATTATATTTATAGCATCGAATGAAAAGGTGTTTGCAAAGATTGCAACCAAGCTGTTTTTATTCAGCCTGGTTATATCATTTACAATACCGATCAGTGTAAATATCGCAAATATGATAGAAAGCAACTACGCCTCGTCCATAGATACGACACTGAATAACGCCAAGCAAAACACTCAGACCGTTACGGATGATGCCAAGGAAGAGAGCGGCAATGCCATAGATAAGTTTGTAAACAATATCACAGGCAATGCAAATGAGATTTTAAAGAAATTTGAGAATACCGTAAGTTCATTTATAGAAGCAATTGCAGTGATGATAGTAACTTCATGCCTTATACCTATAGGTGTGCTGTTTTTCTTCCTTTGGCTGGTAAAACTGATATTTTCAATAAACGTAAACGGGTTCGGTTTTATGCGTAGGGAAAACAGCTAGTTAAATTATTTGTAAAAATACTGAGAATTTAATTTTGGAGTGTATGCATTAGAGAAAAAGGAAAGGTTTACCTTTACTTTTTCTCTAATGCCAAACCTATCAAACGATCTGTATAATCTGCCATAAATAAAGGAATATTCAGCACATCGTCAAAAATCCAAGTCTTACCTACCTGTCGTACACCTTTTAGTATTAAAGGTTTTCTATATGGAGAATTCTTCCAGTTTAACAGATTTTTCAAAATAAACCGTTCCATAGTTTTCCTTTTCACACTTTTATATTAATTTTAGTGTATATGAATCACATTTTTATTATATATTAAAATATAAAAAATACAATATAAACCACAGATTTATACAAATCAAGAAAAGCAAATTATGTTAAAAAGATAACGTTAAAACATTGACAATGTAACAAATGTGATGTATCATATAAGCAAGAGGTTAAATTTATTTGCAAAGAGTGATTTTGCTTACACTTTTTGCTTAATATATTAAATTTAATATGGAGGCTGTATATGAGATTTACATTACCAAGGGATATTTATCACGGAAAAGATTCACTTGAGGCTTTGAAGAACTTCACAGGCAAGAAGGCGTTTGTCTGTGTAGGCGGAGGCTCTATGAAGAGATTCGGCTTTTTGGATAAGGTGATAGACTACCTTAAAGAAGCAGGCATGGAGGTAAAGCTTTTTGAAGGAATAGAGTCCGACCCTTCTGTAGATACCGTAATGCGCGGTGCTAAGGAAATGATAGAGTTCGGACCGGACTGGATAGTGGCTATCGGCGGAGGCTCACCTATTGATGCCGCTAAGGCTATGTGGATAAAATATGAGTATCCTGATTGTACATTTGAAGATATGTGTAAGGTGTTCGGTATTCCCACACTTAGAAAGAAAGCAAAGTTCTGTGCTATTTCTTCCACATCGGGAACCGCTACCGAGGTAACGGCTTTTTCAATCATTACAGACTATGAAAAGGGCATCAAATATCCTATAGCAGACTTTGAGATAACACCTGATGTGGCAATCGTAGACCCTGCACTTGCAGAGACTATGCCGAAGAAGCTTGTTGCACATACAGGTATGGATGCTTTGACACATGCGATTGAGGCGTATGTATCTACTGCAAACTGTGATTTTACAGATCCTCTTGCACTGCATGCAATAGAGATGATTCATAAGTATCTTATAAAGTCATACAATGAGAACAAGGAAGCAAGAGATGCAATGCACAATGCACAGTGTCTTGCAGGTATGGCGTTCTCAAATGCATTGCTTGGAATAGTACATTCAATGGCACATAAGACAGGTGCGGTATTCGGCGACTACGGTGCTCACATTATACATGGTGCCGCAAATGCAATGTATCTTCCTAAGGTAATCGCTTTTAACGCTAAGGACGGTGAGGCGGCTAAGAGATATGCAAAGATAGCCGATGTACTGGGTCTGCCGGGAAGCACACAGGAAGAGAAGATAAAAGAACTTATCAAATATGTCAGAGGAATGAATGACGAGCTTAATATTCCACACTGCATAAAGAATTACGGAGCAGATTCATATCCTACAGAGAACGGATTTGTACCTGAGAATGTATTCCTTGAGAGATTGCATGATATAGCCGTAAATGCAGTAGCGGACGCTTGTACAGGTTCAAATCCTAGACAACCAAGTGTTGAAGAGATGGAAAAACTTTTGAAATGTTGCTATTATGATACTGAAGTTGACTTCTAATATAAGCAGAGATATGAAGTCTTAGTATCTCAGCATAATGAAACACATCAATGACGTAAGTTGTTGGTGTGTTTTTTCGGCTTATGAATCATCTATAATAAATATAAAACTCATTATCAAATTTACTTGAAAAATAATAAAAAAAGTTGTAATATGATAACGAGTTTCAAATTAGACTATCCGAGTAGGGTAGCAATGTTGGAGGTGTGATTTGACGAAGGCTCAGTATAAAACCAAACAATTGTTGGAAATAGAGGATTTCCTGAAGGAAAATGCGAACAAGCATGTCACTGTGAATGATATTATTCTTTTTTTCAAAGAGCAGGGAAAGAACATCGGGAAAGCCACTGTTTACAGACATTTGGAAAGAATGGTAAGTGACGGATCCGTACATAAATATATGCTTGATGCGGGAGACAGCGCGTGCTTTGAGTATATTGAAGATGAGGACTTGCATCCGGTTTGCTTTCACTGTAAATGTGAGAAATGCGGTAAACTTATTCACTTGGAGTGTACTGAATTGTCCCTCATAGGAGACCATCTGAGAGAGGAACACGGCTTTGATATAGACCACGCCAGAACTGTTTTTTATGGAACTTGTAATGAATGTAGAAAAGAGGGTAAGCTATGAAAAGGTTTATTGGAATAGGACTTGGTATCCTTATGGTAATGATGACACTTCTCGGCTGTGCAAAAAAAGATGATACGGCTGCAAGCGCAGGTAAAGAAGGTAAGAAAATCAGTATTGTTACTACTATTTTTCCGGCATATGACTGGGTAAAGCAGGTGGTAGGCGATAATAAGAATGTGGATATTACCTTCCTTATAGATAAGGGAGTGGATTTGCACAGCTATCAGGCGTCCGCACAGGATATTGCAAAAATTACGGACAGCGACCTGTTCGTATATGTAGGCGGAGAGTCTGACGGATGGGCTGAGGATATCGTAAAGGAAAATCCTAATCTGAAATACATCAGTATGGTAGACAGTATCGGTAAAGCTGCATTAGAAGAGGAACTTGTAGAGGGTATGCAGGAGGAACAAGGCGAAGAAGAGGGAGAAGAGTGCGCTATCGATGAGCACGTTTGGCTTTCATTGGCAAATGCCAAGACTATAGTGGGGGCTATAGAAGCCAAGTTGGCGGAGATAGATCCTGACAATAAGAGCAGTTATGAAAAGAATGCAAATGATTATATTGCAAAGCTTGACGCGCTTGACAAAGAGTATCAGGATGCTCTTTCAAAAGTTCAGGATAAGACAATCCTTGTGGGAGACAGATTCCCGTTCAGATACCTTGTAAATGAGTATGGAATAAAGTATTATGCCGCATTTAAAGGATGTGATGCAAACAGTGAGGCGTCATTTGAGACGGTCAAATTCTTGGCAAACAAGATGGATGAGTTGAAGCTTACAAAGATATTTATAATTGACGGTTCAAAGGGTGACCTTGCAAAGACAATAGTGGAAAACACAAAGGATAAGAATGCAAAGGTTTTGGTACTTGACTCTATGCAGTCAACAAAGAGTAGTGATAATGCCGACTACCTTGATATAATGAAAAAGAATTTGGAAGTACTCAAAGAGGCATTATAGACTGGAGATTTATGATAAAATGTGAAAATCTGTCACTGGGATATGACGGAAAGGCTATAGTAGAGAATCTGAACTTTGAAATAAAAGACGGGGATTATCTATGCATTATAGGGGAGAACGGTGTGGGAAAGTCTACATTGATAAAGACGCTTTTAAAACTTATAAAGCCTATATCCGGAGAGGTTATATATAATGAGAACCTTGTGCCGACAGAAATAGGATACCTTTCACAGCAACAGCAGCTTATGAAGGATTTCCCGGCATCTGTCTTTGAAATAGTAATCTCGGGATGTCAGTCAAAGGTGGGGATTAGACCGTTTTATAATAAAAAAGAAAAGCTGGCCGCAAGGGAAAAGATAGAAGAGCTGGGGCTTTCCGATCTTATGAAAAGAAGCTTCAGTGAACTCTCAGGCGGTCAGCAGCAAAGAGTTCTTTTAGCCAGAGCATTGATGGCAGGTCAGAGGCTCATGATACTTGATGAGCCTGTGACAGGTCTTGACCCGCATGCAAGTCAAAATATGTATGATATTATCAACGGGCTTAATAAAGACGGAATGACGATAGTTATGATTTCACATGATGTGGATGAGGCGCTTGAGTATGCGACAAATGTGTTATATATAGGAAAGCAGATATTTTTCGGAGATACGGACGAGTATAAAGGGAGTGTGGGAATACAATGAAAGAATTCAGTTTATATTTTAGTTATCCTTTTGTACGATATGCGATAATCGTAGGAATACTTATAGCGCTTTGCTCTTCACTTCTTGGAGTTATCCTGGTTTTGAAGAGATTTTCATTTATAGGAGACGGACTTTCACATGTGGCTTTCGGTGCGGTATCGGTGGCTACAGTGTTTAATCTTACCGACAATATGATACTTGTACTGCCGGTAACAATTATTGCCGCAATTATTCTTTTAAAAGGCGGTACAGGCGGCAAGATAAAAGGTGACGCCTCTATAGCCATGATGTCTGTAGGAGCGTTGGCATTCGGCTATTTGGCGATGAATGTGTTCTCAAGCGGAGCAAATCTTGCAGGAGATGTATGTACCACTCTTTTCGGGTCCACATCAATACTTACATTGACCAAGGAAAAGGTAATGCTTTGTATTGTGCTTTCTGTAATTGTGATAGCCATATTTATACTGTTTTACAATAAAATATTTGCAGTGACCTTTGATGAAAACTTTGCCGTTGCGACAGGTATCAACACAAGAAAATACAATCTTTTGATAGCAATTATTATTGCGGTGATTGTGGTACTGGCAATGAATCTGGTGGGATCATTGCTTATATCCGCACTTGTAGTATTCCCTGCACTTGCTTCTATGTGTGTGTTCAAAAGCTTTTTATCCGTAACCGTATCATCGGCAATATTTTCGGTGGTATGTACAAGTGTCGGACTTCTTATTTCGATACTTGCAGGTTCACCTGTGGGTGCCACTATTGTGTGTATTGATATATTGGTATTCTTTGTATTTTATATACTCGGCAGAGTAAAGGGGTAGTTAGTACAGACTACCCTGTATTTATGCTTATATTTTATATTCTTTGTTATTTTTTTATCTTGATAATACTTTTGAATTAATGTAAAATCAAAGTCGAGTTTAGAAATAACAAACAACCGCAGTTGTTTTCGGTTGCTTAAGATAGCATTTGTTTGATAGAAAAAGAGGTATATATGGATAAGAGACCGATAGTACTATGTATAATGGATGGTTTAGGTATAAGAAAAGGACATGATCATAATGCCGTATTTGAGGCAAAGACTCCGAATCTTGACAGACTTGAGAAGGAATATCCTTTTGTAGAGGGTCAGGCAAGCGGACTTTATGTAGGTCTGCCTGACGGACAGATGGGTAATTCCGAGGTAGGTCATATGAATATGGGTGCCGGAAGGATTATCTATCAGGAGTTGACCAGAATATCAAAGGCGATAGAGGACGGAGATTTCTATAAGAATAAGGGACTTTTGGCCGCTGTAGAGAATGTAAAGAAAAACAACAGTGCACTTCACCTTATGGGACTTGTTTCAAGCGGCGGTGTTCACAGCTACAATACTCATATCTACGGACTTTTGGAACTTGCAAAGAGAAACGGTATCAAGGAAGTTTATGTACATGCATTCCTTGACGGTAGAGATACACCTCCTACATCAGGTAAGGAGTTTGTAGCCGAGCTTGAAGATGAGATGGCAAAGATAGGTGTTGGTAAGGTTGCATCTGTGATGGGTCGTTTCTATGCAATGGACAGAGACAACCGTTGGGACAGAGTTGAGGCGGCTTACAATATAATGACAAAGGGCGGCAATGAAAAGGTAAGCGCTACAGAAGGTATACAGGAGTCATATGATGATGACAAGAACGATGAGTTCGTAGTACCTTTTGCAGTAGAAGGAACAAAGAGAATACAGAACAATGATTCTATAATATTCTTCAACTTCAGACCTGACAGAGCAAGAGAGATGACAAGAGTGTTCTGTGTAGACGACTTTAACGGTTTTGACAGAGGAGACAGACTTCATACAACATTTGTTTGCTTCACGGATTATGATGACACTATCACAGATAAGATAGTTGCATTTGAAAAAGAAGAGATAAAGGATACATTCGGTGAGTTCTTGGCTGCACATCATTTAAAGCAACTAAGACTTGCAGAGACTGAAAAGTACGCACATGTTACTTTCTTCTTCAACGGCGGTAAGGAAGAGCCGAATGAGGGTGAGGACAGAATCCTTGTAAATTCTCCTAAGGATGTGGCAACTTATGACCTCAAGCCTCAGATGAGTGCTTATGAGGTTTGTGACAAGCTTGTAGGTGCTATAAAGGGCGGTAAATATGATGTTATCATTATCAACTTTGCAAACCCTGATATGGTCGGACATACGGCGGTTGAATCTGCAGCCATAAAGGCTGTAGAGGTAGTCGATGAGTGTGTCGGCAAGGCGGTTGAAGCTATTAAGGAAGTGAACGGTATAATGTTTATATGTGCCGACCACGGAAACTGTGAGACATTGGTTGATGAGAAAACAGGTGAGCCTTATACAGCACATACTACAAACCCTGTACCTTTCATACTTGTCAACGCGGACCCTAAGTATAAGCTTGCAGAAGGCGGAAGACTTTGTGATATAGTTCCTACACTTATAGAGCTTATGGGAATGAAAAAACCTGAGGATATGACAGGAAAGAGCCTTTTGGTTGAGAAATAAAATATAATGATATGATAAAACGCTCGAAGGTAATACTCACGGGCGTTTTTTGTTGCCTATATTTTAAACAAAAGTTAATCAATATGTACTTATTATTCATATGATATTACTTGACATTATAAATGGTTGGTGTATTATATGTATTGGTACAGTTAATATAATTTACCACCTGACAAAAAGTGAAATAAATTATAAATATTTTGTGATTATTCTTGTTTAGGGGTAAATTTGCGATATAATATCAAATACCTTACAATAAATGACGGAGGTTATATGAAAAGTAATATAATAAAAATAGGAGCTTTGGGACTTGCTTCTATAATGGCCTTTGAGAGCGTGGGAGCAGGCAGTGTATTTGCACAGAGCTCAAACTTTGAATTAAGAAAAAAAGTAATAGGTCTTACGGGAATTACCTTTGTAAGTGGAAATATAGACAGATTTGTAACCAGAGGTGAGTTTGCCAAGATGCTTGCACAGGCTTCACCGTATCGCTCGGTACTTACCAAAAACAGCAACACATCGGTATTTAATGATGTGCCTAAGGACAATGAAAATGCGGCGGCTATAAAGATGGCTGTGGAGCACGGATATATGACAGGATACCTTGGCGGAGTGTTTAAGCCGAACGACAATGTTACGCTTAATGATGCAATAAGAGGAGTACTTACATTACTTGGATATGATGCAAGCGATTTTGCGGGAGACGCCAACAATAAGAGAATGGCAAAGTACGGCTTCCTTGAGCTTAACGAAAATCTTACATCACTGAGTGCCAATTCAAATCTTACAGTGAGAGATTGTATAAATCTTTTCTACAATATGTTAAAGACCAATATGAAGGATGGCGGTGCATATGTGGTTACCATATTTAACGGTGAAATAAACAAAGACAAGGAGGTAAATCCTCTAAAGCTTGCAGATAATTCACTTAAGGGCCCGAAGGTTGTAAAGTCTGTAAATCAGCTTGCAAGGGCTTTGCCTTTTGATTATAAGGACGGTAACTTATTTGTAGACGGAAGAAGTGTGGGTGCAGATTATTTCAAGAGTCTTATGGAATCGTCGGATGTGGGACTTGTAATCTATTACTCCGCGGCTGCAAAGACTGTTTGGGCATATGATGAGAACACCGACGCCACCAACGGAAAGAAGGCTGTACACGGTACTGTAGAGAGTATTTACTATGAGTCAACTTCTTCACTTACACCTACATCGGTTACTATTGACGGACAGGAGTATCAGATTACAAACAGCGATATGCAGTTTGCATTCTCTATCTACGGAAGCATCAAGGTAAACGACGATGTTACATTGGTAGTGGATATCAACAATGCCGGGGACGGCACTGTGACATATACTGTAGTTGATTATATAGAGGATTAGTGGGGGAAAGATGAAGAAAAGATTTATAGTTATACCTGCACTTGTAGTACTTGGAGTAGGCGGATTTTTCTTTATGAAGTCAAGGAATGCTTCCAAGATGGATATGAATACATTCGTATCGACAGCGGTAGTAACAAAACAGGATATATCTTCCGAGATTTCTTCCTCAGGAACTATTACTCCTAAGGATACTTACAATATCACTGCACTTGTATCAGGAGAGATTATTTCGGCTGATTTCAATGTGGGAGATACCGTAACTAAGGATCAGGTGTTGTATCAGATAGATAAGTCAAACCTTGAATCGGATATGAATGCTTCAAACAATTCACTCAATAAGGCAAATTCGGGTTATGCTACGGCAAGCAAGGAGTATGCAAAGGCAAAGGCCGAATTTGCAGGAAATCTTTACCGTTCTACCAGAAAGGGATATATAAAGGAACTCAGTATACAGGACGGAGATAAGATAAGCGGCGGAACCAAGCTTGCGACTATCTACAATGACAATGTGATGAATATTCGTATTCCTTTCTTAAGTGCGGAGTCCGGTAATATAACTCCGGGTATGACCGGAATATTGACACTGACTGAGACAGGTGAACAGGTGGAAGGTAAGGTGGTGTCCGTTTCAAGTATGGACCAGGCCATGGACGGCGGCAGACTTGTCCGCAATGTCACCTTTGAGGTGAACAATCCGGGCGGTCTGACAGATAAGACAACCGCAAATGCTACAGTCGGAGATATGACTTCTACAGGTGACGGAACATTTGAGGCTTCCACAAATGTGGATATGAGTGCGGACCTTGCCGCAGGTGTGGATATTGAAAAGGTGCTTGTAAATGTAGGAGACTATGTGGAAGTCGGAACACCTATATTTAAGATGACCTCAGAGAGTGCCGATAAGCTTTTAAAGACATATAAGGATGCTGTGGATACCGCACAGGGTGATGTGGATACGGCCAAGAAAGGTGTGGATACAGCCAAGAAAACTTCGGATGAGTACACTATCAAATCACCTATTGCGGGAAAGGTAATCAGCAAGAATTATAAAGTCGGAGATAAGGTCGGCTCAGGCGGTGACAATAAGGCGACCACTATGGCGGTTATCTACGATATGAGTTCATATACATTCAAGATGAGTGTGGATGAGAAGGATATTACAAAGGTTCAAAGCGGTCAGAAAGTAAGAATAAAGTCCGATGCTTTCCCGGATAAGGAGTATTCGGGTACGGTGACCAATATAAGTCTTGAGAGTACCAGTCAAAACGGTGTGTCCACTTACCCTGTTACGGTAACTCTTGATGAAACCTATGATTTGCTTCCGGGAATGAATGTAGACGGATATATTACACTTGAATCCGCAAAGGATGCGCTCACTATACCTTCAAATGCGCTTATGAGAGGCAATAAGGTGTATGTAAGAGACAATTCCGCCTCGGAGACAAAGGCAGGTTCAAAAAGTGATGAGAGAGGAGCTGCAAACTCAAGCGGTGACGGACTGATTCCGGCAGGATTTAAAGAGGTTACGGTAACCACAGGTGTTATCAATTCGGATTTTGTACAGATTACTTCAGGACTTAATGAAGGTGATGAAGTCTATGTGGATGAGACTGCGGATATGAGTGTAGGTGAAACGGGAGCTGACGGAATGCCTGCAGACGATGGCGGAGCCGACATGGGCGGAGAAGGTGCCGGAGCTGAAGGAGCAGCCGGGGAAGGTGCAGGAGCGGACGCAGGCGGTGCGGATGCCGGAGCCGGAGGTCAGTAATGGAAAAACTTATCCAAATGATTGATATTCGAAAAGAATACAAGATGGGTGATGAAACGGTATATGCCAATGACGGCATTACGTTGGATATTGATAAGGGCGAGTTTGTAGCGATAGTCGGAAAGTCGGGATCCGGAAAGTCAACTCTTATGAATATAATAGGAGCCTTGGATGTGCCGACTTCAGGTACTTATCTTCTGGGCGGAAAGGATGTAGGTAAGATGAGTGACAATCAGCTTGCGGATATTCGCAACAAGATGATCGGATTTGTCTTCCAGCAGTACAATCTTTTGCCCAGAATGAATATACTTGAAAATGTTGAATTGCCGCTTTTGTATGCACATGTACCGACACATGAGAGAGAAAAAAGAGCTTTGGAGGCGCTTGAAAAGGTTGGCTTGGCAGAGAAGGCAAAGCAGATGCCCAAGCAGCTTTCAGGAGGACAGCAGCAAAGAGTGAGTATTGCAAGAGCTCTTGCCGCCAATCCTTCTCTTATACTTGCGGATGAGCCTACAGGAGCCCTTGATTCAAAGACAAGCCGTCAGGTACTGGACTTCTTTAAGAAGATTCATGAAGAGGGAAATACGGTTATTATGATTACACATGATAATTCAATCGCCATTGAGGCGAAGAGAGTCATTAGAATAGCGGACGGCAAAATAAATTTTGATGGAAGTAGTGAAGATTATGCTGCAATCATTTAAACTTGCAATAAAGAGTATTATTGCGAATAAGATGAGATCATTCCTTACCATGCTCGGACTTATCATAGGTGTGTCGGCAGTAGTTATACTGGTAAGTGTAATGATGGGATATCTGAACAATATGGTGAAGTCCTTTATGGATATGGGAGCCAATACTATAAGCGTCAGCCTTGTAAATACGCCGGCAAGACAGGCGAGTATTGACCAGATGTATGATTTTTTCAATGAGAACAGGGATGTGTTTTCAGAGATGAGTCCACAGGTAGGTGTAAGCGGGACTATAAAAGTGGGAACTACCAAATCCACAAGCACCACGGTAAGCGGTGTAAGCGAATACTACAGTAAGATGAAGAACTACAAGCTTGAAAAGGGAAGAAATCTGTCATATGCGGATATGATATCAAGGCAAAAGGTAGTTGTAATAGGTTATTATGTGGCTTTGAAGCTTTTCGGCTCACCGAAGGAGGCTTTAGGTCAGATTATAAAGATAAACGGTTCGGCGTTTACGGTCGTGGGTGTTGTGGAAAGGCAGGATAAAAAGCAGTTGTCGGCGAGAGGAAATGACGACTTTGCACTGATGCCTTACTCCACTGCAGGACAGTTAAACGGTACTTCGGTACCTGATACTTACACATTTGCTACTGTGGATACAAAGGTAAGCGATAAAGCTGTGACTCTTTTGAAAGATTTTTTAAAGACCATTTATACACAAAAGGAAACATATTTTGTGCAGTCTATGAGTCAGATGCTTAGTGAGATAAATGTACAGATGGCACTTATGAGTACCATCATAGGAGCTATAGCAGGTATATCACTCCTGGTTGCAGGTGTAGGTGTTATGAATATCATGCTGGTTTCCGTAACGGAAAGGACCAGAGAGATAGGTATCAGAAAGGCGCTCGGAGCCAGAAAAGGTGTTATAATGCAGCAATTTGTTATTGAGGCATTGGTTACAAGTACATTGGGAGGCTCTGTAGGTATTTTACTGGGCTGTGTAGTCAGTCCTACTATAGGCAGATTTATGGGAATGAGTTCACCTGCAAACTTTAATGCGGTGCTTATTTCTTTCAGTGTATCGGTAGCTATAGGTCTTATATTCGGCTATATGCCGGCTATGAGAGCTGCAAGCCTTAATCCTATAGATGCGCTTAGAAGCGAATAAATTTTTACTCGGGGGAGCCCCCGAGTTTTTTGGTTCAGTAAATATGTGATAAATTTGGTAGACATTGACGCTATATTGTATTTTAGATGGTAAATTTTAATATAAATTATATTGGCTAATCTACTTATATAAGATATACTAAAGAAATGAAGAAATTTTTTTATACATTGTGGGTGTGTTTATACCCTATGATTATTTATTCGGCAGTACAGTTTATGATAATGATTGTGGCCATATTTGCGTTTATGGTTGCAGGAGTGACATCCTATGATAAGCTGATGGATTCTGTGATTCCGTATTCACTACCGCTTACTGCGGTGAGTGCCGTGATTACATTTGTACCTATGATACTGTTTTATTATTTCGATAAGAAAAAAGGCAGAGGCTTTATAGAGAGCAATGCAAAGCCTTTAGACTTTTTGATGGCTGCTTTAGGAGGAGCGGGAATTGCGATAGTACTCAATGTAATCATAGGCATCAGCGGACTTGCAAACTTAGATACAAGCTTTATGGAAGTAAGCGAGGCTATATCAAGTCCGCCGTTTCCTGTTATTTTGCTTTGTACAGGTGTGATAGCTCCGATAATTGAGGAACTTATCTTCAGAGGTTTGGTATTTAACAGGATAAAGTACAATTATAATGCTGTAGCGGCATTAATTATATCCGCCATAGCATTCGGTATTTATCACGGAAATCTGACACAGGGTGTATATGCAACTCTTTTGGGGATTTGTTTGGCATATGTATATAATAAGACTGAGAACCTGCTTGTGCCTATATGTATACATATAAGTGCGAATGTGATAGTGAATTTTTATGGTAAGCTTAGTGAGAACTTTGATACGGTAACGAAGTTTTTGGAGTCGGCAGCGATATTTATGGCGGTTCTATTGCTTTGCCTGATATTTGCCATAATAGGAATTATATATTTTATAAGAAGAAAGGTTAAACAATGAAAGTTTTAAGTATAGCGGTACCTTGCTTTAATTCGGCGGAGTATATGAGAAAATGCATAGATTCTTTGCTTGTGGGTAAGGATGATGTGGAGATACTTATTGTCAATGACGGTTCAAATAAGGATGATACAGCCAAGATAGCCGACGAGTATGAGAAGAAGTATCCTACCATATGTAAGGCGATTCACAAGGAAAACGGCGGACATGGTGACGCAGTTATGTTCGGACTCAGAGCTGCAACAGGTGAGTTTTTCAAGGTGGTCGACTCTGATGACTATCTGGATAAGAAGTCTTTTTTGGAAGTACTCAATAAATTAAAAGAGTTTATCAGAGACAAAGAAAATATTGATATGCTGCTTTGCAACTTTGTGTATGACAAGGTGGGAGTAAAGAAGAAAAAGGTAATGACTTACAAGAGGAATTTACCTGTGAATAAGAAGTTTGAGTGGGAAGACATAAAGCCTTTCCATACAGGACAGTATATCTTGATGCACTCTGTAATATACAGAAGAGAGCTTTTGATTGAGAACGGGCTTGATTTACCGAAGCATACATTCTATGTTGACAATATCTTTGTATACCAGCCTCTAAAGGCGGTGAAGGATATCTATTACATGGATGTCAATCTGTACAGATATTATATAGGTAGAGAAGATCAGTCTGTAAACGAGCAGGTTATGATCGGCAGGATAGACCAGCAGATAAGAGTAACCAAGCTTATGCTTGACGCCTTCAATCCGTATGATGTTGTCAATAAGAAGCTTAGAAAGTATCTTATAAGCTATCTTGAGATAATGATGGTAATATCTTCAATACTTGCAATTCTCTCAAAAGATGAGGAGAATCTGAAAAAGAAAGATGAGCTGTGGAACTATCTTAAAGACCACAACCCGAGACTTTACAGAGGAATAAGGAGAGGTGCACTGGGTCAGGCTATGAACCTTCCGGGCAAGGTCGGAAGAAGTATTGCAGTAGCAGGATATAGAATAGCCAATAAACTTTACGGATTTAACTAAGCGTTTATAGGGGCTTGCAACTGTAATTGCGGGGTGTAGAAAAAACTTAAAAAAATTTAAAATAATGCTTGACATATAGTGGGATTTTTTATATACTTACAGAGCGTTGAACGCAACGGGATCTTAGCTCAGCTGGGAGAGCATCTGCCTTACAAGCAGAGGGTCACAGGTTCGAGCCCTGTAGGTCCCACTTTTTCATGTAAAGCATGAATTTAATATATGGCGATGTAGCTCAGTTGGCTAGAGCATACGGTTCATACCCGTAGTGTCGAGAGTTCGAATCTCCCCATCGCTATTTTTTCCATTTTGTCCCGACTTATTTGTCGGGGCCTTTTTATTGCAAATTTTAATATTATGAAAAAGCCGACCTATAATATCAGATTATAAGCCGGCTTATTTTTTAAATTACTTTATCTCAAAACCGAAGTATCTTACTGCATTGTTAAATGAGATATTTTCTACAAGTTCCTTAAGTGCCTTGTCATCATTAGGATATTGTCCGCTCTCTACCCACTCGCCTACAAGTCCACAAAGTATTCTTCTGAAGTAGTCATGTCTGGTATATGAGAGGAATGAACGGGAGTCTGTAAGCATACCGTTGAAGTTACCGAAACATCCGAGAGCCGCAAGTGATTTCATCTGAGCTCTCATTCCCTCATAGTGATCGTTGAACCACCAAGCCGAACCCTGTTGAACCTTGCCTACAGCGCTTGAGTCCTGGAAGCATCCTATGATTGTACCGATAGAGGCATCATCGTTAGGGTTGAGAGAGTAAAGGATTACCTTCGGAAGCTCATCTGTTATGGTAAGAGCGTCCAAAAAGTTTGCAAGCTGATCTGCCGGAGCATATCCGCTGATAGAATCAAAGCCTGTATCAGGGCCCAGCTTGTCAAACATTGCGGTATTGTTGTTTCTCTTACAACCGAAGTGAAGCTGCATTACCCAGTTAAGCCTGTGGTACTCTCTGCCAAGGAAAAGAAGAAGAGCGGTCTTATACTGATACTGTTCGATAAGACTTATCTCATCACCTGCAAGTTTCTTTTTCATTATTGCATCAATGTCGGCGTCATCAGCCGGGTAGTAATATACGAAGTCAACGCCGTGGTCAGAAACCGAGCATCCGTTTTCGTTGAAGAAATCAAGTCTGTTTTTAAGAGCAAGCTTCAGACTTTCAAAGTCTTTTACAGATACTCCGCTGACACTTGAAAGTTTTTGAATATACTCATTGTAGTCTGTCTTTTCAATATTTGTTGCCTTATCAGGTCTCCAGGCAGGAAGTACACTGAATCCTAAATCGGCTACATCTCTAAGTTTGATATGCCACTCGAGAGAGTCTATAGGGTCGTCTGTTGTACAGATAACTTTTACATTTGAGTTTCTTATGATATTTCTTACGCTGAGTTCATCACTTGAGAGTTTCTCCTTTGTAAGGTTCCAAACTTCATCTGCGGTCTCAGGGCTTAAATGACCTGTGTAGCCGAAGTATTTTTGAAGCTCAAGATGTGACCAGCTGTAGAGAGGATTGCCTATAAGCTTAGGCATAGTGGCGGCCCATGCGTCAAACTTCTCTCTGTCGGTAGATTCATTTCCTGTTATAAGCTTTTCAGGTACACCGTTTGATCTGATCTGGCGCCATTTGTAGTGGTCACCTCCAAGCCAAACCTGTGTGATATTGTCAAATTTTTTGTCTTCATATATTTCCTGCGGATTGATATGACAGTGATAGTCGACTATCGGCATCTTCCCTGCATAGTCATGATAAAGGTGCTTTGCTGTTTTTGTATCAAGTAAAAAATCCTGATCCATAAAATTGTTCATGTTAACCTCCTTAGCCAAACGGCTGCATAAAGTAAAATTTATAATAACTACATCTACAGTAGCCATATATCAATAAGTCTGCTTATAAAGACTCTAAGCCTTAAAAGTATCTCTTTCAATAATCACAGGCTCAAATACTGTGATATTTTCAGGCGTTTGTCCGTCAAATACCTCTAAAAGAGTGTTTACACTGTGACTGCAAAGGTCAAAAAGCCTTGAGTCTACAGTGGTAAGTTCAGGTGATGAGACCTTTGAAAAAATCGAATTATTATATCCGATTATAGATAGGTCTTCAGGTACCGAAATATCATTTTGCTTTGCAAACTTCAGTGCAATCATTGCCAAAAAATCATCACTTGCAATTATACCGTCGGGGATAAAATTCTCTTTGACAAATTTAAAAAGTGCCGACAAAATACTCTCTATATCGTTTTCCATACATAAAAGAGAGGAAAAAAGGGCACCTGAATGTTCGTACTCTTTACATCCTTTCATAAATCCGTCAAGTTTTCTTTTGGCGGACTGTGATGTGGAGTTGTAAAGAAAAAGCAGTTTTCTTTTTCCGGCTTCAAATAACATATTTGCACATTTTTTTGTGGCGTTAAAGTCGTCATAGTATGAGCAATATATGTTCTCACCAGTTAAAGAGCCGTTTATCAAAAGTATGGGCAGGGATTTTGCAGTGTTTTTTATAAGATTTTTATTATCTCTTGAAGATATATATTTTGAGCCTATCATAATGACGGCATCCACACTTTTTGAGATAAGTATATCCATATATTTTTTCAGATTCTTCGTATCATAGCCGCTGCAACATAAAAGTGAGTCGTAACCGTTTTTACGAAGCATTTTTTCAAAGCAGGACAATGCTCCGGCTACATAGATATCTGAAGGGTCAGAGCAAAGTATACCTATAGTCTTCATAGTATTAAGTCCAAGCCCTCTTGCAAATACATTAGGAGTAAAACCCAGCTCATCCACTATATCCAAAACCTTTTTCCTTGTTTTCTCACTTACCTTAGGGCTGTTATTGATGACTCTTGAAACTGTGGCTATAGAGACATTTGCCCTGTTTGCAATATCATATATATTCATAATCCTCCAAGACCGTACAGTAAAGTCTGTAAAAGTATAAATTCATAACTTTTACTATACAAGCATATCTGTGTCTTGACAAGCTGTAAAAATCCCTTGTATAATGCGATTGTAAACGCTTACATTTATTATAAGCTTAATACTGAAATTTGGCAAGGAGTAAGAGATGGATTATATCAAAATCAATGATTCGGATAATGTATGTGTGGCACTGAATGCATTGAAGGCCGGAGAAAAAATCACTATAGGGAATGAAAGTGTGGTGACAAACAGTGATATTCCGGCAGGGCATAAGGTGGCATTAAAGGATATAGGTGCAGGTGAAGACATTATCAAGTACGGAAACAGAATAGGTCTTGCAAAGGAAGATATAAAGGCGGGAGACCACGTACATACACACAATATAAAGACGGCTCTGGAAGATCTTTTGGAATACAAGTATGTTCCGAAGATAAAGGAGATAAAGAAGACGGCTCATGAGAGCTTTATGGGATTTAGGAGAGCAAACGGCAAGGTGGGAGTAAGAAATGAGATATGGATTATTCCTACTGTGGGCTGTGTCAACAATATAGCGCAGGCAATTGAAAGAAGAACAAAGTCTCTTATAAGGGGTAGTGTTGAGGATGTTATAGCATTTGTACACCCGTACGGTTGCTCACAGATGGGAGACGATCAGGAGAATACAAGAAAGATTCTTGCTGATATGATAAATCATCCTAATGCCGGCGGTGTACTTGTGCTTGGACTTGGCTGTGAAAACTCAAATATTCCCGTACTTAAGGAATATCTGGGAGATATAGATGAAAGCAGGGTAAAGTTCCTTATCTCACAAGAGGTGGAAGATGAGATAGAAACAGGAATTTCACTTATAGAAGAACTTATAAACAATATAGCCGATGAAAAGAGAGAAGAAATAGATGCAAGTGAGCTTATTATCGGGATGAAATGCGGAGGTTCGGACGGACTTTCAGGTATCACGGCAAATCCTATAGTCGGAGAGTTCTCAGACATCCTTATTTCAAAGGGCGGAAGTACAATACTTACAGAGGTACCGGAGATGTTCGGAGCGGAGACACTTCTTATGGAGAGGTGTAAGGACAGAGAGACTTTTGAAAAGACGGTGGCTCTTATAAATGATTTTAAGATGTATTTTAAAAATCATAATCAGACTATATATGAAAATCCTTCGCCGGGAAATAAGGCCGGCGGTATATCAACACTTGAAGATAAGTCTCTCGGATGTACACAGAAGTCGGGAAGTGCCAATGTGGTTGATGTGCTTTCTTATGGCGAAACTTTAAAGACAAAGGGCTTAAATTTGCTCTCTTCACCGGGAAATGACCTTGTTGCGGCTACAGCTCTTGCAATGAGCGGCGCACATATAGTATTATTCACCACAGGAAGAGGAACACCATTTGCGTCGCCTGTGCCGACTTTAAAGATTGCCACCAATTCAAGACTGGCAAAGGCTAAGGGAAACTGGATTGATTTTAATGCAGGCAGGATGATAGAAGATAAGTCAAAGGACGAGCTGGCAAACGATTTATTCAAACTGGTATTGGAGGTTGCAAGTGGTAAGAAGGTGAAGTCTGAAATCGCAGGATTCCATGACTTTGCAATCTTTAAACAGGGAGTAACGCTTTAATGAAAATAAATCGCACAACAGAAAGAAGTGTAAAGATACTTGAGCTTGTAGCCAAGGCAAATGACGGACTTGATATGGATGAAATCTGTGAGAAACTCGCTATACCGAGGACAAGTTGCTATGATATTTTGGTGACTTTGGTACATATGGGAATGCTTGAGGTAAGTACAGGTACAAAGAGAAACTATAAGATAGGCTTGAATGCATACAGGATCGGAATGAGCTATACAAATAACAGAAATATATCTGAGATTATAGATCCTGCACTGAAGGAGCTGTCAAAGGAACTGAAAAAGACCTGTTTTTTCGGAGTATTGGAAGGAACAAAAATTGTGTATATATCAAAGTTTGAACCTGAGAATCCGATAATAACCACAGCCACCATAGGAACAAGAAATCCGGTGTACAGCACTTCTTTGGGTAAGGCGATATTAAGCACTATGAGTGATGAGCAAATAAGAGAGATAACAAAAGATATCGAGTTTAAGCAGGCCACAAGGTTTACGCTGAAAAGTGCGGATGCGCTGATTGAAAATATAAATGTTGTAAGGGGAAGAGGTTTTGCACTTGATGAGAGAGAGGTGGAAGAGCATATGGAATGTGTCGGTGTACCACTCTTCAATGAAAAAAGAGAGTGCATAGGTGCCATATCGGCGTCAAGTCTTTACAGAAAAGATGAGGACTATATTGCTCTTGGAAATACACTGAAAGAAAGAGCTTTTAAAATATCAAAATCTTTAGGCTATATGCCTTGACAAGACTTGGAAAGTTAATTACAATCAAATTATCGCAAATATGAATATAGATTCGTATATACGAATAATATAAAATTGTAAAAGTTATATTATTATGGAGGTTGAAATGAGAAAAGAACAGGTTCTTACAAGAATGAAAGAAGATTGTTTGGTTGCCGTTGTTCGTGCAAAGAACAAAGAGCAGGGTGAGAAGGTAATAGATGCTATAGTTGCAGGCGGCATCAACTTTATCGAGATTACAATGACTATGGATGAGGGAAATCCTGTAGAGTTCATACAGTTTATGGCTGATAAGTACAGAAATAATGACAAGGTGGTTATCGGTGCAGGTACCGTGCTTGACCCTGAGACGGCAAGAGCGGTAATCCTTGCAGGTGCAAACTATGTGGTAAGTCCGGGACTTAATGTGGAGACAATCAAGCTTTGCAACAGATACAGAGTTCCGATGCTTCCGGGTGTTATGTCACCTACAGAGGCTATTACAGCACTTGAAGCAGGATGCGATATTATAAAGGTATTCCCGGGAAATGTGGTAGGACCGGGTGCCATCAGCTCATTTAAGGGACCTCTTCCACAGGGAGACTTTATGCCAAGCGGCGGTGTGGATGTAGACAATGTAGACAAGTGGATTAAAGCAGGTGCTTGTGCTGTAGGTACAGGTTCATCACTTACAAAGGGCGCAAAAACAGGAGACTTTGCGGCGGTAACTGCAAAGGCAAGAGAGTTCGTAGAGGCTGTAGCGGCAGCAAGAAAATAGTATTGGAGAAATTATGGCAAAGATAGTTACAATGGGAGAGATAATGCTCAGATTATCAACTCCGAACAATGAGAAGTTTATTCAGGCGGATGAGTTCGATATCAACTATGGAGGCGGTGAGGCAAATGTTGCGGTATCACTTGCAAACTACGGTCATGATGCGGATTTTGTAAGCGCGTTACCAAAGAATCCTATCGGTGATGCTGCTATTGCAACACTTCGCAAGTACAATGTAGGCACAAAGCATATTTCAAGAAGCGGTGAGAGAGTAGGTATCTATTTCCTTGAGACAGGTTCCGCTATGAGAGCTTCAAATGTAGTATATGACAGAGCACATTCTTCTATCTCTACAGCCAAGGTTGATGAGTTTGACTTTGATGAGATCTTCAAAGATGCGGACTGGTTCCATTTTACAGGTATCACACCGGCAGTTTCAGACAGTGCCGCAGAGCTTACAGAGGCTGCTCTTAAGGCTGCCAAGAAGGCGGGAGTTACAGTATCTGTAGATCTTAACTTCAGAAAGAAACTCTGGTCATCGGAGAAAGCAAAGAAAATAATGACAAATCTTATGCAGTATGTGGATGTATGTATCGGTAACGAAGAGGACGCCGAGAAGGTTCTCGGATTCAAGCCGGGCAACACGGATGTTACGGCAGGAGAGCTTGAGCTTAGCGGCTATGTGGATATCTTCAATCAGATGTGTGATCAGTTTAAGTTCAAGTATGTTATAAGCTCACTTCGTGAAAGCTTCTCAGCTTCTAACAATGACTGGTCTGCTTGCATTATGGACGGAGCTACAAGAGAGTTCTATCACTCAAAGAAGTACCATGTAACTCCGATAGTAGACAGAGTCGGCGGCGGTGACTCATTTGCAGCAGGTGTTATCTGCGGACTTTGCGATAAGAAGGACTTTAAGTCGGCACTTGAATTTGCCGTAGCGGCTTCAGCACTTAAGCATACAATACCGGGAGATTTCAACCTCGTAACAAGAGAAGATGTTGAGAGCCTTGCAGGCGGAGACGGCTCAGGCAGAGTGCAAAGATAAAAACAAAATATGTATTTTCCTATATAAATATTTGTATTTACAAATTATGAATAGCATAGTACAATCAAACTATGCTATTTTTATTGATATAGTAATATAATGTTGCATATACCTCATAATTAAGGTTGAAGATTTAAAAATAGTATTCTATAGTTATAGGTTTTGTTATATTGGCATTGTATGAATTCTATAGTAGTGATACATGATGATTACTATAATATTTTATACATAATATTCAATATATATTGTGCGTATTTAATATAAATATATTATGAGGAGAACTATGATATGGAAAATTGGGTTACAGTGAATATTGAGGGAATGATATCCTTAATAAAGGAGTCCGTTGAAGAAGGTCATGAAGGCTCTGCTTTATTGTTTTTAGGAGAGCCTGGAATTGGAAAAGCAGAAGCAATAAAAGATTTGGCGACGGATATGGGAATTGGATTTAAGGAGATAAAGCTTGACACAATTGTTGATTCGGATATAAGAGGTATACCAATTAAAGAGACGCTAGACAATGGTGATAAGGTATCAAGTTATTCACAGAGTGATTTATTGCCACAAATTGATAGAGACGGAGAGGCTGGGATATTATTATTAAATAATATTACATCATGTAAAGATGAAGTTTGGCGTACAGCTCTTGCTTTTGCATATACTGGTAGATATATTAATACTTATAAATTACCTGAAAAATGGGTTGTTGTATATTTAGGAAACAGAGAAGAGGACGGTGTAGATTTTAAAAAAGAACCATGGTATAAGTTAATAAATAGGTGCTTTAGTCTTGTTGTAACTAAATAAAAGTTATAGGTTTTTTAGATTTTGTTGGGGCTGTCGGGAAATTACAGCTATAAGAAAGGGTGGTGTGACTCATTTTGAGTCACACCACCCTAAGTTTATTGATAAAAAATATCCGAATGTATTTTATCAAATACTTTGCTGAAAAATTTGATTTTACGCTGTAAACTTATCATGTCTTATAATAGATTTATGAAATAAGAGGTGGAAAATGGGATTACATATAGGTTTCTATAGGCATCACCGGCTCTATCTAAAGCGATACTACCTCCTCCGCCAGGATAGGGCGTAAATCCTTTTGAAACAGAAATACTATCTGTAGAGGCATATACAGCCAATGGCTGTATTGTAAGTAATACAACCATTGTCATTCCAACTATCTTTTTTATCATCATTAATTTCTAGCCCCTGTTATAGTACCAATGGTATCATCATGTATTTCTAGTAACTGAGTATAACCATATATTCCATTATTAAATACCTCTTTTACTAACTCAATAGGATCAGTGTTTGTAAAGTATTTGTCAGCAGTGACAACACCAGTAGGATCAAAGAAAACCCTAACTCCATTAACATTTACAAAGTTAAAAGTATGCTCTTCGCTTAAAGAAACTCTAGCTACGCCCGGGTCTTGTAATCCAATGGAATCACAAAGGTATAAAGTAAGCAATGACATATCAACACAGACACCTAATCCTTCATTTATATTCTGAATATGGGTTCTTGCAATCCCTCCTTTGCCAGAATAGTCATATTTCATATTTTCTTTTATCAACCTCATCACAGTTTGAAGTTTCTTATCTTCCGGTAAAGACTTCATTTCTTCTGTAACTAAAGAATTAGCTTTTGCTGAGACAACCTCTATAGTAGTTGCGGAAGCTGCTGATAAATCTCCATCAGATAAAAATGCATTTGGATTTACAGTAGAAGTGTACTTATATCCTTTACTCTCGCGTGTATACTCTGAAGTTCTATAAGGAGTTCCAGCTCTTCTAGCGAATTCACTCCAAGGCTTACAAAAAGATGGGTCAAGGTTATATGGGTGCAAATACCAATTTCCTGTCAATTCCCCTCTTTTCTCTTCTCGTATATGAAACTCTTTTGCAAAATCCGACTCTTTGTAATTACCAATAAAGTTCATATTTGTTGTATACTGTTGTATGAACTCCAATCCACCTGTAGTCTGTACAACATCTGCACCTGTCTGTTCTGATAAGAGAGTAGTGACTCTCTGTGAACCATTCGATGCCATAACCGGCATTGCACTGAGCAATGTTGCCGAAGTTACAATGCATAAAATCTTTCCTATTGATCTCATAAATTCTTCTCCTTATCCGGTAATTTTTTTTGTATCTTATTTTTAATAGAAAGTTTATAGTTTCTATCAGTTACTTCAATATAGGCGCCAAGATGTGCTACTTTGCGTACATGGTTTGATATTACCCTAGTAATACCCATGTCACTGCTCCTTTTTAACTAGGCTTCTCTATGAACTTAGTAACAGTATCACCGATCTTTACATCTATTAAAGTATCAATCCTGTACTCATTTCTGTATTTTAAATAAAACTGAATTAAAAAGGATTATCCATTGAAAAATGTAAATACTAAATATACTATAAATACAATAAAATTTTGCCGTCTACAACAAAGCTCAGGGTTGTTAAAATCACGACCACAAAATACTTTTAGTGTATTCTTCGTCTAAATTAGCAATAAGTAAAGGCATCATAATCCCTCTTATTCTGTAAAAATATTAAATCTATACCGTAGTCTAACATACACTAATATTGAAAGCAATGCAAATATAGAAAATATGTTATTGTACACGGGTAGTATACTTCCCGTCACTTAATATATGTATATTGGTTCTAAACCTAATAGGAAAAAGAAAATTTGAAAAACCATATTGACAAAAAAATAACAATATAGTATTATTTAACTATGTTAAAAAAATAACGAAATATATTTTATTATGTCGGAGGAAATATGGCAGATAAGAATTTTATTGTGGATAATATCGACAATTTGAGTATCAAAATGAAAGAACTGAAAGAGGCTCAAAGAGAATTTGCGACCTATTCTCAGGAACGGGTGGATAAAATATTCTATGAGGTGGCTATGGCTGCCAACAAAGCGAGATTTGAGCTTGCAAAGATGGCTGTAGAAGAGACGGGAATGGGCGTCTTGGAGGATAAGGTTATCAAAAATCACTATGCGGCAGAGTATATCTACAACGCATATAAGGATACAAAGACCTGCGGTGTGATTGAAGAGGACGATATATTCGGAATAAAGAAAATAGCAGAGCCTATAGGTGTTATAGCTGCCGTTATTCCTACTACAAATCCTACATCAACAGCTATATTCAAGATACTTTTGGCACTTAAGACAAGAAATGCCATCATCATAAGTCCGCACCCTAGAGCAAAGAACTGTACAAACTATACTGCAAAATTTCTTTTGGAAACGGCCGTAAAAGCAGGTGCACCAAAGAACATAATAGGTTGGATTGATGTACCTTCACTTGAACTTACAAACGAAGTAATGCATGAGGCTGATATCATACTTGCTACAGGCGGTCCGGGAATGGTTAAGTCCGCATACTCATCAGGAAAACCTGCAATAGGTGTAGGTGCCGGAAATACTCCTGTAATTATTGACGAAACGGCAGATATAAAGATGGCTGTAAATTCAATAATACACTCAAAGACATTTGATAACGGAATGATTTGTGCTTCAGAGCAGTCTGTTACAGTAATGGAGAGCATATATAACGAAGTAAAGAAAGAGTTCGCTTACAGAGGTTGTTATTTCCTAAAGAAGGATGAGCTTGATAAGGTCAGAAAGACTATAATAATAGGCGGCTCTTTGAATGCGAAGATAGTAGGACAGCCTGCATATAAGATTGCAGAGATGGCAGGAGTAAGCGTGCCTGAAAATACAAAGATTCTTATCGGTGAAGTTGAGTCTGTAGATATAAGTGAAGAGTTTGCACATGAGAAGCTTTCACCTGTACTTGCAATGTATAAGGCAAAGACATTTAATGAAGCAGTTGCAAAGGCTGAAAGACTTGTTGCTGACGGCGGTTACGGTCATACATCAGGTATCTATATAGATGTTAATGAAAAAGAGAAGCTTAATATACATCAGAATGCAATGAAGACTTGCAGAATTCTTGTAAATACACCTGCATCACATGGCGGTCTCGGAGATTTGTATAACTTTAAGCTGACACCTTCACTTACACTTGGCTGCGGTTCATGGGGTGGAAACTCCGTTTCAGAGAATGTAGGCGTTAAGCATCTTATAAATATAAAAACTGTTGCACAAAGGAGAGAGAACATGTTGTGGCTTAGAACTCCTGAAAAGGTATATTTCAAGAGAGGCTGTCTGCCTGTAGCACTTGATGAGCTTGGAAATGTAATGCATAAGAAGAGAGCGTTTATTGTAACGGATACATTCCTTTATAAGAACGGATATACGGATGTTATAACAAACAAGCTTGATGAGATGGGTATAAGATATTCATGTTTCTTTGATGTAACTCCGGACCCTACACTTCAGTGTGCAAGAGAAGGTGTGAAGGCGATGACAGCTTTTGAGCCTGATGTAATAATAGCGCTTGGTGGCGGTTCGGCTATGGATGCCGCAAAGATAATGTGGGTAATGTATGAGCATCCTGAAGTCAACTTTGAAGATATGGCAATGGACTTCATGGATATCAGAAAGAGGGTATATAAGTTCCCTAAGATGGGTGAGAAGGCATATTTTGTGGCAGTACCTACATCATCAGGTACAGGTAGTGAGGTAACACCTTTTGCTATCATTACAGATGCGGACACAGGAATAAAGTGGCCTATAGCTGACTATGAAATCCTCCCGAATATGGCAATCGTTGATGTAAACAATATGATGGATCAGCCTAAGGGACTTACTGCGGCATCGGGAATTGACGTTCTTACCCATGCTCTTGAGGCATATGTATCAATAATGGCTACAGATTATACTGACGGACTTGCTCTAAGAGCGATGAAGCTTGTATTTGATTATCTACCTTCAGCATATGAAAACGGAAGTGCGGATCCGATTGCAAGAGAGAAGATGGCTGACGCTTCATGTCTTGCAGGTATGGCTTTTGCAAATGCATTCCTTGGAGTAAACCACTCAATGGCACATAAGCTCGGTGCATTCCACCACATAGCACACGGACTTGCAAATGCGGTAATACTTACAAGGGTTATGAGATACAATGCATCTGATGTTCCTACAAAAATGGGTATCTTCCCGCAGTATGAATATCCTAAGGCAAAGGCAAGATATGTTGAGGCTGCAAAGTACTGTGGTGTAACCGGAAAGAATGATGACGAGATATTTGAAAACTTTATAAAGAAAATAGAAGAGTTGAAGAAATTTATAGGGGTTAAAGAGACAATAGCACTCTACGGAGTAGAAGAAAAATACTTCTTAGACACATTGGATGAGATGAGCGAGCAGGCATTCAACGATCAGTGTACTGCTGCAAATCCGAGATATCCGCTTATAAGCGAGATCAAAGAGCTGTATTTGGACGCTTATTACGGCAGATAATACCTATTGGAAAGGAGATTGATTATGGATTTGACAAACAAAAAGCTTATTGTAGAGAGAAAGCATAAAAAAGTATATGAAACAAACGACTGCATTATAAAGGCGTTCAGTAAAGAGCATCCAAAGTCTGATGTATTTAACGAGGCACTCAATCAGGCAAGAATAGAAGAGACGGGGCTTAATGTTCCGAAGGTGCTTGCCGTAGAGGCAATGGATGACGGATGGGCAATCATAATGTCAAAGAAAAACGGAAAGACATTGAAAGAGATTATGGAGTCCGACAAGGACAATATAAGAAAGTATATGGATATGTTTGTGGATATTCAGCTTGATATAAACTCAAAGTCATCACCGCTTCTTAACAGAATGAACCTTAAATTCAGCAGACAGATAAATGAGTTGAAGGAACTTAATGCAACCATAAGATATGAGCTTTTAACCAGACTTGACGGAATGAAAAAGCATACAAAGATTTGTCACGGAGATTTCAATCCAAGCAATGTGCTTGTGGGAGAAGACGGAGAGGTTTCAATAATCGACTGGTCTCACGCCACTCAGGGAAATGCGGCGGCTGATGCTGCAAATACCTACCTGCTCTTTGCACTTACAGATAAGAATCTTGCAGATATGTATATGGATATTTACTGTGAGAAATCAGACACTGCAAAGCAATACGTACAAAAGTGGCTTTCAATAGTTGCGGCACAGAGATTGTCCAAGCATATAGAGGACGAGAAAGAAATGCTGATGCAGTATATTGACGTGGTGGATTACTTATAGAAGAGGTTTTAGCGAGAACCTGATAAAAGAGGGATTGTATATGATTTTATAATTGTATACAATCCTTTTTTGTGCTATTATAGGTACTCATATAATGAAAGGAATAAAGGTAAAATATTTTAAATGAATGAGGGAGTAACATCATCAAATTTCAGAATAGATGCAAACGAGAGGAGAAAAAAGATAATAGGCGTGTCTGTAACAGGTATTGTCACAAATCTGTTTCTGGGTGTTTTAAAGGCCGTGCTTGGTGTATTGTCAGGGTCCGTTGCACTTGTCAGCGACGCTTTAAACAATATAACAGATTCGTCATCATCACTTATTACTATAATAGGTACAAAGCTTGCAGGTAAAGCACCTGACAAACAGCATCCTTTCGGACATGGCAGAACCGAGTATCTGACAAGCCTTTTGATAGGCGGTATCGTATTTTTGACAGGTTTTCAGTCGCTTATAAGTTCGGCTAAGGCCATATTTCATAAAGAAGAGATGAGTACCGGTGTTGTGACTGTGATAATAATTATTGCAACAATTGCGGCTAAAATAATATTGGGGACATATACACAAAACAGCGGAATAAAGTACAATTCAGGTGCGCTGCAAGCTTCAGGTGCGGATGCCAAGAATGATGCAATAGTATCTGTAGTGACACTTATTTCTACGGCTGTATACATATTTACAAAGATTTCAATAGACGGTATTGCAGGAGTTATCATATCAATTTTTATACTGAAGGCGGCATATGACATACTCTCCGATACAATAAAGAAACTTCTCGGTGAGAGAGTGGACGGAGATATGGTCAGAGGAATAAAGGAGATAGCAAGGAGTACTGAAGGTGTTATAAATTGCTTTGACCTTATATTAAATGACTACGGTCCCGACTTTTATACAGGTTCCATCAATGTGGAAATTGAGGACAACAGAAGTATAGGAGAGATGTATCCTATCTTACATGAGGCGCAGACAAAGATTTATGAAAAGTATAATGTATTCTTAGTGTTCGGATTTTATGCGGTAGATGTAAAAGATGAGAGATATAAAAAGATAAAGGCATTACTTCAAAATTATAAGGACAGTGAAAGACATATCATCAACTATCATGGAATAGTAATTGATGAAAAAGATATGACTATATACTGTGATATTACAAAAGATTTTGATATTGTGCCGGAAACTATTATAGAAGATGTGAACAGAATATTGAAAGCACAATTCCCGCAGTACGACATACATGTGAATATAGATACGGAATTCACAGGAGAATAGTTAAATTTCAGACAATAGGCAGTGTACAGATAAATTTGTATACTGCCTATTATTTTTTAATATTAAATTTATTGTAATGTATATATTAAGTATTTTAAAAACATAAAAAGTACATGAAAAAACTTGAAAATAGATTCATCTTTTAGTATACTCAGATGCGTTAGATATAGCTAACTTAAGCAATAATATAGTACTTAAATGCAAAGGGGAGAGTTTTTGCAATAGTATTTAGTCATAGTTGCAGTATAACATTATGATTTAAATACTTTTTTGTAGTGCAACTTTCCTTTATTTAAGTAAAAAAGTTAGAGGCCACTAACTAAAATGTAATAGGAGATTTATGAAAAGAAAGCTTATTTTTAATGTAGGAGTCGGTGCACTTAGCATATTGATGGCTACAACACAGGTTACACCTGCTTTTGCCGGATCGTGGAAGAAAGAGCAGAGCGGCTGGAGTTATATAAACGATAACGGTGCCAAGGCTGTCGGTTGGACAAAGACTCCAAGCGGATGGTATTACTTGGAGTCTACGGGTCTTATGAAGACAGGCTGGTTGCAGGATGTTGACGGAAAGTGGTATTTTTTGGATACTGCTAAAGGTATACAAGAGGGCAAGATGCTCACAGGATGGAATTGGATAGACGGATATTGCTATTATTTCGACATTCAAAGCGGAGCTTTGCTTGTAAATACCACAACACCTGACGGCTACAAGGTGAATGCCGACGGCAAGTGGGAAAAAGACGGCAAGGTTATGTTCTCACAGGGTAAAGGACATTTATCAGCCTCAGGTATAGTCGGAAATACTGCAAATCAGTCAGCGGCAAAAAAGAGCGGCGCAGGTTCAAAGAGCGGTTCACGAGGAGGATCGGGCAGAAGTTCACGAGGAGGCGGTTCGCGAAGCGGTTCACGAGGCGGCTCGGGCAGTTTGCGAGGAAGTGCTTCACAAGGAGGTACAGGCAGTTTGCAAGGAGACTCAGGTAAAAGTTCAGTTGGAAACAGTAGTGTAAGCCAAAACGGTTCAGATACAGCTAACGGGCAAACAAATAACGCAGAAAATAACAGTGCATCAGCAAACGGAATACAGAATCAAGTTTCAGGAACACAGGAAGGCAGTGTTAACGGCGGACATTCGACAGGTGACGCGGAACATAGTGTCAATGCAGGAAATAATGTAAGCAGTATAATAGGAAATGTCGGAGTTGATGCGACTTTAAACAATGAAGGTGCAACAACAAACCAAACAGGCAGTGAAGCCGCAAGCGATTCAGGAAACACTTCAAGTAGTGAGGTTACAAATAACGCAGGAAACGCCTCAAACAGTGAGACAACCAATAACGCAGGAAACACCTCAAACAGTGAGACAACCAATAACGCAGGGAACACCTCAAACAGTGAGACAACCAACAATACAGGAAACAACTCAAGCGGTGAGGTTGCAAATAATACAGAGAATACCTCAAGTACCGAGGTGGCAAATAACGATAAATTTGCATATGTAAATTATACAAAAAATGTAAATACCGATTTCGGTCAGTATGTAGTGGTTGCATTCAAATACGGAACTATTGATGATTACAAAGTATTGGTAGACGGAGTAGATGTTACTTCAAATATGACCAAGGTTGATGATGACGGTCATGTTGTTAAGTGGCTTTCAAGTGTATCAAATCCTTCAGCATTGCAGATTGTAAAAAAGTCTGATAATGATACTCAGGACATCACGCTTGCAGGCGGGGAGAGAAAGAATATAACAAAGACTGATGTAAAGGCACCTAAGTATGTATTATCAAACGGTCCTATTACAAAGTTTGATTACTTCCTTGAGACATTTGACAATGCCGGCAAGGTAAGAAAGAATGCTTCAAAAACTACCTTCACATTACAGACAAAGAAGACTGATTCAGCAACTGCTGCAGTTCCTTCAAAATACTATATTCCTGTAACAGAGATAGATAATGAAGGAACAGGTAGTATAAAAATAAAGCTTCAGCTTGAAAATGAGGAGCAGGAGAAGTGGTTTGACGGACTTAATAGTATTAAGCTTCTTAGCGAAGAACATAATATTGTGAACTCAAATCTTGTATACACCAAGTCTATAGAGACACAGTATGGTAAGGTGGGAGTGATAAATATTCCACTTCCACAAAATAATGCAAGAAGCAGAGGCGATTACTATGTAAGTGTCGGATCTGCAAATAGCAATGATAGAATAAGCCTTCCAATATCTCTTGTAAGCAATACCGATTTCAAGGTTATTCGTGATAGTGCAACTCCAAATCCAAAGGTTGGAGGAGATGTAAGATTCAAAATCGTGGATAAGAAGGAAAATCAGACATTCGGAAATGACGTTGGTGTTGTAATGTACAGAGTTACACTTACAAAGCCTGATGGTACCACAATAGATTTACCTAAAATTTCAAGCTGGTATAATATAGGAAATATAGTGCATATAAGCGGAACAGACAGTTCTTCAGGAAAAATATATACTGATGTACCTGGAGTTTATACAGCTACAATCTATACAAAGGGATATAAGACTCTTATAAAGAAGTTTGAAGTCTTAAAGAGTGACGGTTCATCAGCAGGAACAATTGTAACAGGTGATGATTCAAGGTCTGTGGATGCCGTTTCAACTCCTACAGTAAGCAAAACTCATGTAGGAAATAGAGAAACATCTACAAGTACATCAGTTCTTGTGGGTGGATACAGTACAGGAAGTTCTTCAAGTTCAGGTAAGAAGGCTGACTCTGTATCAGGTGCTACAGGTAAATCAGGTGGAAGCAGTGCAGATGCTACATCCGGTGCAAGCGGAAGCTTAATGATAAATGCATACCTTATGTATGACTACGATTTGCTTGCAAATGCAATGGTTTTAAATGAGATCGGTCTTAGAAGTAAGGATTCAGATGCAGTAATGAAGTGGTGGCTTGAGCAGATTCCTGAGGCTATCGTAGGAGAAGATAAGTCAAAGCTTTATAAGCTTGATGATTTTACTGATGCAAAAGAGGATGCAAGGCTTGAAGGAAGAGCTCTTACATTTGAAGAGTATGTAAATTCATCTGAGGCTTCTACCGGAAATATTGTCGGTAATGTAAAGAATGTATTGGAAAATGGTAAACTTGGTACAATATATCGTTATGGAGATATTGTGGGTGAGGCAGCACCGGAATTTAGCGGACTTACACAACCAAAGGCTGAGAGTTATACATTCACAACTGAAAATACAGACTTTATTGAGAAACTAAAATATATCGTGGTAGATGGATCAAGTGCTGCACTTAGAAGTGATTCATACTTAAAACAGTATGAAATAAGTGCTGATAAGAAGAGTATTACTATCTATAAGAATGCGTTTAATGAGTATAATAAGCCGATAGTAGGAAGTCATACTCTGTCATTGGATGCTACAGGATATGAGAAGATAACTCTTGATTTCACTATTACAGATACATTAGAGGATGTAGTTCTTACAGATGTAAGTGAAAAGCTTGAGGCAGGTTCACCTGTAGTCATCAAGGCCGTTAAGGATGGGGATCCAAAGCAGGGAGAGTTCCTAAGTAAGCTTGGAAATGTAAAGATACTGGGACCTGACGGAATATTGAGGGATGTAATATCAGCATCAGCAGGTGGTTATACTTCAGATTCAGTATACTCTGTTGCAGATGGTAAGATAACACTTCGTGGAGGACTTTTCAAAGATGCAGGAGAATATACAATATACGTACAGTCAAGTGACAGAAACTACCCTGTAAAGTTTATTAAGGTAAATCTTGCACAAAAGGAAGAAGTAGCACCTCCTGTGGTTCCTGAGGTAACAGAGGATGCAGAGGCTCCTAGAGCTAAATCAGGTGCTAAAATACCTTCATTCTTCTATGAGACACTTACAATAAAGTTTGAAGGTATGGAGGGCGAAGAGCTTGATAAATACCTTAAAGCTATAAAAGCAGTAACTGTTAATGAAGAAGAATATGCTAAGGCCGGAGCACTTGGATTTGGATGGGGAAGAGAACTTGAGTTCAATGTACATGCAAATACTGTATATGGTGGTCGCCAGGTAAGTGAACTTTCAGTCAAGGGTGCCGGTGGAAAGTTTAACTTGACTAAGTATGATTTTGTAGTAAAGGCTGATGGCTATAAGGATCTTACATTTACATTGAATGCAGATGGAACTATTGCAAGTAACACAACTGTTGTAGTACCTGTTCCTGCCCCTGTAGTAAATCCGGTAGAGATAGAGAAAGTAGAACCTGCTAAATATGGTGATGTGAATGTTTACGCAATTACATTAAAGGGTGATCAGGATAAGATTGATGAGTTTATTGAGAAACTTCATACTGTAGAGGTTAACGGTGTAAATGTGTCAGAGGGTAGAATAAGTATGCTTGGCAATGATGCATTCCGTGTTGATACAAACAGTGTAATATATGTAAAGTCAAGAAAGTTCAAAGGCCTTGCGGATACTATAGTATTAAAGGGTGACGGTATAGAAGCTCTTAGCTTTACAACCGAATCAAAGATAGCTACACCTGCAGTAGCCGGTTCTGAAGTTACAAGTAATTTCTTTGACAGATATGCAAGAATTACATTTGATGCCACAAATTCGGATGTATTAAGAGCTTTTATGAATGAGATCAAAAGCGGTAATGCAACAGTAACTGTAAATGGGGTTACATATAATAAGGGATATTCTGTAGGAAGTTCTGCAACATACAAAGTTTCATCAAATTCAGCTTATGGTTATGAGCAGTATCTTGACTTCTCGCTTGATGGATTCACTCAGACAAGTAATGAAGTTGTTATAAGATCAGATAGCTTTGATACTATAAGAGTAAATGTTGAGATTAGTGCAAGTTCAGGAAGAAGAACAAGAAGAGACTTAAGTTCAGTAGAAACTGCTACATCTTCAAATGCAGTAATACGATAAGGTTAAAAACTAAATATTATATTTGATTGATTATGCCTCCTTTTAGAGCAAATGAGTGAAAAGTACTTATTACTTTATAAGGGGGCATTTTAGATGTGTGGAAAATTAAAAATAAATGAACATATGTTCTGTATTGACATGTTGACTTTATTTTTGTAAGATGAAAGTTGCACTATTGTAGGGATTTTTGTGCCCTTTTAGAGGTGTTTGGACGTGAAAATGTCCAATGTAACTTGCCTAACGGCTAAACAAATTGAATAGATTGCTCTAATTATAACATAGAAAAATCTAAACTCATAGAATAAAAAATATACAGGGGTGAAACGTCAATGGATAGAAGCAAGATGCGTCCGATAACTTCCGGAAAGAGCATGAGGATGAGTTTCCAGACACAAAAAGAAGTTCTGGAAATGCCGAACTTGATAGAGATACAAAAAGACTCATATCAATGGTTCCTGGATGCAGGTCTAAAAGAAGTTTTTAGAGATATATTTCCTATAGAAGATTTTGCAGGACATTTTAGCCTCGATTTTGTCAATTTCAAGTTGGCAAGAGATGAAGTTAAATATTCCATAGAAGAGTGTAAAGACAGAGATACAACATACGCAGCTCCGCTAAAGGTGAAAATCAGACTTATAAATAAAGATAAGGACGAGATAAATGAGCACGAGATCTTTTTAGGAGATTTACCGCTGATGACTGATACCGGATCATTTGTAATAAATGGTGCAGAAAGAGTTATTGTCAGCCAGTTGGTTCGTTCACCGGGTATTTATTATACAATAGAACATGATAAGATAGGTAAAGAGTTGTTTATGTGTCAGGTCATCCCGAACAGAGGTGCATGGCTTGAGTACGAAACGGATTCAAACGATATTTTCTACGCAAGAGTGGACAGAACAAGAAAAGTTCCGATTACAGTACTTTTGCGTGCTTTCGGACTTGGAACAAATACACAGATTATAGATATGTTCGGAGAAGAGCCGAAGATTATGGCAAGCTTCGCAAAGGATCCTTCCGAGAATTATCAGGACGGTCTTTTGGAGCTGTATAAAAAGATAAGACCGGGTGAGCCGCTTTCAGTAGACAGTGCGGAAGGGCTTTTAAGGTCAATGTTCTTTGACGCCAGAAGATATGATTTAGCAAAGGTGGGAAGATATAAGTTCAATAAAAAGCTTCACTTTAAGAACAGAATAAAAGGACATACCCTTTCAAGAGATGTAGTGGACGAGAACACAGGCGAGGTGATTGCACAGGCTGAGACCGTAGTGGATGCGGATATCGCTACAGCTATTCAAAATGCGGCAATTCCTGCAGTGTGGGTACATGGAGTTGAGAGAGAAGTAAAAGTCCTTTCAAACTTGATGGTAGATATCGAAAGCTATGTGCCTGAGCTTAGCGATCCTAAGTCTATAGGTATTACGGAACAGGTATATTATCCTGTACTTAAAAAGCTTATGGAAGAGAATGAGGGTGAAGAACTTATAAAGGCAATCGAAAAGAGTGTCAACGAGCTTATTCCTAAGCATATAACAAAGGAAGATATCTTTGCTACCGTAAACTACAACATGCATATCGAAGAGCATATCGGCAACAAGGATGATATCGACCACTTGGGAAACAGAAGAATAAGAGCGGTAGGAGAGCTGTTGCAGAACCAGTACCGTATCGGTCTTACAAGAATGGAAAGAGTTGTAAGAGAGAGAATGACCACTCAGGACATAGACTCCATTACACCTCAGTCACTTATAAACATTAAGCCTGTAACGGCGGCAGTAAAGGAATTCTTCGGAAGTTCACAGCTGAGCCAGTTCATGGATCAAAACAATCCGCTTTCAGAGCTTACTCACAAGAGAAGACTTTCAGCTTTGGGACCGGGAGGTCTTTCAAGAGAGAGAGCCGGATTCGAGGTTCGAGACGTTCACTATACTCATTATGGAAGAATGTGCCCTATTGAGACACCTGAAGGACCGAACATCGGACTTATCAACTCACTTGCAAGCTTTGCAAGAGTAAATGAGTACGGATTTGTCGAGGCTCCTTATCGTGTGGTGGATAAGTCTATAGATCCTTTAAACCCTATAGTAACGGATGATGTTGTATATCTTACAGCGGATGAAGAGGACAACTTCACGGTAGCACAGGCGAATGAGCCGCTTGATGCTGAAGGACATTTTGTACACAACAATGTATCAGGTCGTTACCGTGACGAGACTTCAGAGTTTGCAAAGAAAAATATAGATTTGATGGACGTATCACCCAGAATGGTGTTCTCGGTTGCTACAAGTATGATTCCTTTCCTTGAGAACGATGATGCGAACCGTGCACTTATGGGATCAAACATGCAAAGACAGGCCGTGCCTCTTATGATTACCGATGCTCCTGTAGTAGGTACCGGAATGGAGACCAAGGCGGCAGTTGACTCAGGTGTATGTGTAGTTGCAAAGAATTCGGGAACGGTAACGGAATGTTCATCAGATAAAATTGTTATAAAAAGAGATGATGATGCGGTACTTGATACATATAAGCTTATCAAGTTTGCAAGAAGCAACCAGTCAAACTCTTATAATCAAAAGCCTATAGTATTTAAGGGCAACCATGTCAATGCCGGTGAGGTTATTGCAGACGGTGCTTCCACATACAACGGTGAAATAGCCCTTGGAAAGAACCCTCTTATCGGATTTATGACATGGGAAGGATATAACTACGAGGATGCCGTACTCCTCAGTGAAAGACTTGTAGAGTATGATGTTTACACATCTATTCATATCGAGGAATACGAATGTGCGGCAAGAGAAACTAAGCTTGGACCTGAAGAGATCACAAGAGATGTACCGGGTGTAGGTGACGACGCTCTTAAGGATCTTGATGAGAGAGGTATTATAAGAATCGGCGCCGAGGTAAGAGCTGGAGACATTCTTGTAGGTAAGGTTACTCCAAAGGGAGAGACTGAGCTTACAGCGGAAGAAAGACTGCTTCGTGCAATCTTCGGTGAGAAGGCAAGAGAAGTAAGAGATACTTCACTTAAGGTACCGCACGGTGCGTACGGCGTTGTTGTTGATGCGAAAGTATTTACAAGAGAAGCCGGAGACGAATTGGCTCCGGGTGTTACACAGAATGTAAGAATTTATATAGCACAAAAGAGAAAGATTTCAGTCGGTGATAAGATGGCGGGACGTCACGGTAACAAGGGTGTTGTTTCCAGAGTATTGCCTGTAGAAGATATGCCTTTCCTTCCGAACGGAAGACCGCTTGATATCGTGCTTAACCCTCTGGGTGTGCCTTCACGTATGAACATCGGACAGGTGCTTGAGATTCACCTCTCACTTGCGGCAAAGGCACTTGGATTTAATGTTGCCACTCCTGTCTTTGACGGTGCAAACGAGAACGACATTATGAACATGCTTGAAGTGGCTAATGACTATGTCAATACCGAGTGGGACAGCTTTGAAGAAAAGTATAAGGATGTATTGGAGCCTGAAGTTATAGATTATCTCGGTTCACATCTTGAGAACAGAAAGCTTTGGGAGGGTGTCCCTCTTTCAAGAGACGGTAAAGTAAGACTTCGTGACGGTAGAACCGGAGAGTACTTTGACAGCCCTGTTACAATAGGTCACATGCATTATCTTAAGCTTCACCACATGGTAGATGATAAGATCCATGCCAGATCTACAGGTCCTTACTCACTTGTTACACAGCAGCCTCTCGGCGGTAAAGCACAGTTCGGCGGACAGAGATTCGGAGAGATGGAGGTTTGGGCACTTGAGGCATATGGTGCTTCATACACCTTACAGGAGATTCTAACAGTAAAATCCGATGATGTTACAGGACGTGTAAAGACTTATGAGGCTGTAATCAAGGGTGAAAATATACCTGATGCAGGCGTTCCTGAGTCATTTAAGGTACTTCTAAAAGAGCTTCAGTCACTTGGACTTGATATAAGTGTCCTCGGTGAGAACGGTGAGGAAGTGGAGCTTAAGGAAAATACCGAGTATGCCGACTTAAGTATACACTCTATTATAGAGGGTGAGAGCAGACACCACGGCAAGGACGAGTTCAAAGATGCAGGATATAGTGAGCAGGTAGTAAAGGATGGAGAGTTTGTATCGGTTGATGAGGCAGGCGATTCACAAGAAGATGTAGATGCTGACTATGAAGGGGCCGCAGATACAGGGGATGATTCTCCTTATAATGAAGAGCCGTATGATGATGCAGATAACTTTGACGAGTAATCTTTAGACAGTGAATACTAAAACCGCCCCGTATTAGGGGCGGTATAAAATAAATGAAGTCGATTTATCGTTTTATATAGAAGGGAGCAATTTTATGCCTGAAAACAATGATGCTTATCAGCCAATTTCTTTTGACGCAATCAAGATTGGTTTGGCTTCTCCTGAAAAAATACTACAGTGGTCTCACGGTGAGGTTACAAAGCCTGAGACTATCAACTATAGGACATTAAAGCCGGAGAGAGACGGTCTGTTCTGTGAAAGAATATTCGGACCGAGCAAGGATTGGGAATGTCATTGTGGTAAATATAAGAAAATACGCTACAAAGGCACAGTCTGTGACAGATGCGGAGTAGAGGTAACAAAATCCAGCGTGCGTAGAGAGCGTATGGGTCATATAAAGCTTGCAGCTCCGGTATCACATATCTGGTACTTTAAGGGTATTCCTTCAAGAATGGGTCTTATCATGGATATAGCACCTCGTATCTTGGAGAAAGTATTGTACTTTGCATCATATATAGTACTTGACGGAGGAGATACACCTCTTAATTACAAGCAGGTACTTTCGGAAAGAGAGTACAGAGATGCAATCGAAAGCTACGGTTACGGTTCATTCAGAGCCGGCATGGGTGCAGAGAGCATCTTGGAAATACTTAAGAATATCGACCTTGAAAAAGAGTCTGAAGAGCTTAGAGAAGCGCTGGTAGATGCAACCGGACAAAAAAGAGCAAAGATTATTAAGAGACTTGATGTAGTGGAGGCGTTCAGAAGCTCAGGCAATAAGCCGGAGTGGATGATACTTACAAATGTACCTGTAATACCGCCTGATATCAGACCTATGGTACAGCTTGACGGAGGCAGATTTGCAACAAGTGACCTTAATGATTTATATAGAAGAATTATAAACAGAAATAACCGTCTTGCAAGACTCTTGGAACTTGGTGCCCCTGATATCATTATCAGAAACGAGAAGAGAATGCTACAGGAAGCTGTAGATGCTCTTATAGATAACGGTAGAAGAGGAAGACCTGTTACAGGACCGGGAAACAGAGCGCTTAAGTCACTTTCAGATATGTTAAAGGGTAAGCAGGGACGTTTCCGTCAGAACCTCCTCGGAAAGCGTGTTGACTACTCGGGAAGATCCGTTATTGTAGTAGGACCTGAACTTAAGATATATCAGTGCGGTTTGCCGAAAGAGATGGCTATTGAGCTGTTTAAGCCTTTCGTAATGAAAGAGCTTGTAGAAAAAGGCACTGCACATAATATAAAATCCGCCAAGAAGATGGTAGAGAGAATGCAGACTGAAGTATGGGATATCCTTGAGGACGTTATTAAAGAGCATCCTGTAATGCTTAACAGAGCGCCTACACTTCACAGACTCGGTATTCAGGCATTTGAGCCTGTACTTGTAGAGGGTAAGGCTATCAAGCTTCATCCGCTTGTATGTACCGCTTTCAACGCCGACTTCGACGGTGACCAGATGGCTGTCCATTTACCGCTTTCAGTAGAGGCACAGGCCGAGTGCAGATTCTTACTTCTTTCACCGAATAACCTCCTTAAGCCTTCAGACGGCGGACCTGTTGCAGTGCCTTCACAGGATATGGTACTCGGTATCTACTATCTGACACAGGAAAGACCGGGAGCAAAGGGAGAAGGCAAGTTCTTTAAGAGTGTAAATGAAGCAATACTTGCATATGACAACAAGATTGTTACATTGCATTCAAAGATAAAGGTCAGAATGACAAAGGAACTTGAAAACGGAGAGATTTTGTCGGAGACTGTAGATTCTACAGTAGGTAGACTTTTATTCAATGAGATAATACCTCAGGACCTCGGATTTGTGGACAGAAGCATTCCGGGCAATGAATTAAAGCCTGAGATTGATTTCCTTGTAAAGAAAAAGCAGTGTAAGCAGATCCTTGAAAAGGTTATCAATGTACACGGACTTTCAAGAACGGCTGAAGTGCTTGATGATATAAAGGCAATCGGATACAAGTATTCAACTATTGCCTCTATGACGGTTTCCATTTCAGATATGACTGTGCCTGCAAGTAAGCCTGAGCTTATAAAGAACGCACAGGCAACCGTAGACAGAATTGCAAAGAACTTCGCCCGTGGATTTATCACTGAAGAAGAGAGATACAAGGAAGTTATAAAGACTTGGGATATGACCGATAAGCAGCTTACAAGAGACCTGCTTGACGGACTTGATGCATACAACAACATCTTCATGATGGCGGACTCAGGAGCGAGAGGTTCAGATAAGCAGATAAAACAGCTTGCAGGTATGCGTGGTCTTATGGCGGATACAACAGGTCATACTATCGAGCTTCCTATCAAGTCAAACTTCAGAGAGGGTCTTGACGTTTTGGAGTACTTTATCTCGGCTCACGGTGCTAGAAAAGGACTTTCAGATACCGCTCTTCGTACAGCCGATTCAGGATACCTTACAAGAAGACTTGTAGACGTTTCACAGGACTTAATAGTTCGTGAAACAGACTGCTGTGAAGGCAAGGATATTCCATATATGGAAATCAAAGCATTCTCGGACGGCAAGGAAGTTATTGAGAGTCTTGAAGAGAGAATCACAGGCAGATATATTGCGGAGACCATCACGGATCCTGATACAGGAGAGGTTGTTATCAAAGCAAACCATATGTGTACGCCGAAGAGAGCGGCTGCAGTAATGAAGGTACTTGATAAGCTTAACAGAGACAGCGTAAAGATAAGAACAATACTTTCATGTAAATCACATACAGGTATCTGTGCTAAATGTTACGGTGCAAACATGGCTACAGGACAGGCCGTACAGGTAGGTGAAGCTGTAGGTATTATTGCAGCACAGTCTATCGGTGAGCCGGGTACACAGCTTACTATGCGTACATTCCATACCGGAGGTGTTGCCGGTGGAGATATCACACAGGGTCTTCCTAGAGTCGAGGAGCTTTTCGAGGCAAGAAAGCCGAAAGGTCTTGCAATCATCACAGAGTTCGGCGGTGTTGTAGAGCTTAAGGATACCAAGAAGAAGCGTGAAATTATTGTTACAAACAATGAAACAGGCGAGTCAAAGGCATATCTTATACCATACGGTTCAAGAATCAAGGTATCAAACGGTGATGTGCTTGAGGCAGGTGACGAGCTTACAGAAGGTAGTGTAAACCCGCACGATATACTTAAGATTAAGGGTGTTCGTGCCGTTCAGGATTACATGCTTCGTGAAGTTCAAAGAGTTTACAGACTTCAGGGTGTTGAGATCAACGATAAGCATATCGAGGTTATCGTTCGTCAGATGCTTAAGAAGGTAAGAATAGAAGAAAACAATGATGCGGATGTCCTTCCGGGAAATTCTATGGATGTTCTGGATTACAACGATATGAATGAAAAGCTCGTTGCAGAAGGTAAGACTCCTGCAGAGGGCAAGCAGGTAATGCTCGGTATTACCAAGGCATCACTTGCTACAGATTCATTCCTTTCAGCCGCATCCTTCCAGGAGACTACAAAGGTTCTTACAGAAGCCGCTATCAACGGTAAGGTCGATCACCTTATCGGACTTAAGGAAAACGTACTTATCGGTAAATTGATTCCGGCAGGTACAGGTATGAAGAGATACAGAAATGTAACTTTGAATACAGATGAGTTAATCGGAGAAGATGATGAAATAATCTTAAGCGAGGACGATCCTGCACTTCTTGATATCAAGGATGAGCTTATAGCCGATGCCAGGGAAGCCCTTGAGCAGGAAGAAAAGGCACATGAGAAAGAGACCAAGAAGGAAGAATTTTCTGAGGAAACTTCAAAAGAAGAGTCTAACGAAGATGATTCTGCAAAAGAAGAGCCTGTAGAAAATGATGCAGAGGATTCTGCAGACGAGAGTGCGGAGTCTGTATCGGATGAAGAAACGGACGGAGCAACAGATACTGAAGAATAAAATAGCCGGTTACGGTTATATAGATAAGAGAGACTGCCAAAGGGCGGTCTCTTTTGGTTTTATGCCAAGTGTTTGGGTGGATGAAGTAAATTCTGCAAAAATAGATTTTGACCACAGTGTTAATGTATGGTAGAATGATTAAGTCTTAAGAAGATTCTAAGACAAAATCTTGTAGACTTTGTGTGTTGTATATATACAGTTTACTGTATAAACATTCTAAAATCTGCGGTTTTGAGACGGCCCGCATAAAATAAGGGTTTAAAGCAATTCAAGTAACTTAAGTTACGAGGATTTCGGCTGAAATCGCTTGTTAAATTTTAGGCACGCTAAAGCCCTTTGGAGGCCTTGATTTATA